>Ga0302347_1000464_pt1 | contig 64745 bp, 58 predicted proteins | sample PhyWR1_FD_202178 | JGI IMG/M metagenome (GOLD analysis project Ga0302347, IMG submission 202178) | Leaf surface microbial communities from wheat plants in UC Gill Tract Community Farm, Albany, California, United States - DLSL W.R1 (v2)... | ecosystem: Host-associated > Plants > Phyllosphere >... | reverse complement strand
AAAAAAGTTTCTATATTTGCACACGCTTAAAGCAAAAAGAAACATTCCTCTTTAGCTCAGTTGGTTAGAGCATCTGACTGTTAATCAGAGGGTCGCTGGTTCGAGCCCAGCAAGAGGAGCAAAACCATCACAGAAATGTGATGGTTTTTGTTTTTTATATACTTACTGTATTGGGTTTGTCTTGGTTTTAGAGAATTTCTAAAAATCTATTATTTCTTCTTTCTAAACCTATTTTCTAACTTCTTGGACACCTTTGTGGACACCCAAGAAAAACTTTTGGACACCCAACACAATTATGGAACAATTAATCATTCTTTTTATAATAAGGAGGAATAAACTTAATGAACAAGGTTTATGTCCTCTACAATGTAGACTCACATATTTAGGAGAAAGAAAGCCATTTTCTACTGGATTATTTGTAAATCCCAAGAACTGGGATAATAAAACCCAGAAGTCTAAACCTCCTAATGAAGAAAACACATATATCAACAACCAACTAAGCCTGATTAAAGGAAAAATTAATCAGGCTTTTTTATTGCTTCAAGTCAAAGAAGAACATTTTGATGTCAATGATATTTATAATCAATATGCAGGTAAAACTTTAGCTAAAGAGTACAAACTGATAGAATACTATCAAATCTATCTTGACAGGCTTAAAAAGCTTATTGGAATAGAGATAAAACAGCAGACTTGGGATAAGTTCAGCTACATCAAAGAAGATGTCTCAGAATTCATAAAATGCCATTATAAGAAATCTGACATGAAGTTAAAGGATTTAGATTTCAATTTTATTTCTGAGTTTGAATATTACTGTAAGACAGAATTAAAGCATAAACAAATCACTATAAACAAATCCTTACAGAGATTAAAGAAAGTAATCAAACAATCTGTAATAAATGGCTATTTAGAAAAGAATCCTTTTGAGGAGCATAGTCCAAAGAAAGTTTACAGTAAGATTGTATTTCTGACCCAAGAAGAACTGGATAAGTTAGAAAATTACACCTTTCAATCTAACCCTCTGAATAGAGTTAGGGATTGTTACATATTCTGCTGTTATACAGGATTAGCTTACAGAGAAATGTTTGAGCTAAGAAAAGATGATTTGATAACAAAGCCTGATGGTATAACGTGGATATATCAAAAGAGAGAGAAAACAGAAAGAACATTCTCTGTTCCCTTGATTCTTCCTAAGGCATTAGAGATTATGGAGACCTATTCTTCTGAAAGTGAATTTCTATTACCAAAGATATCCAATCAGTCATTCAATAGGATTCTAAAGGAAATAGCTATAACTCTTGAAATCTCTAAGAATCTAACTCATCACACTGCAAGGAAAACCTTTGCTTCCACAGTACTTCTAAATAATGACATTCCTATAGAAGTAGTTTCTAAGCTTTTGGGACACTCCAAGATATCTACTACTCAAGAATACTATGCAGAGTTGATGCCTGAGAAGTTGAGTGATAACTTGAAAAAGCTGAAAGATAGGCTGAAATAGAAGAAATATTTAACTGCTTTGTAGTAAATTTACAAAGCAGTTAACATTTTACAACAAATGAATAAAGAACAGGTAACACTAAACCAAACCCCAATACAATATAAAGAATTATCTCACGCTGATTTTGAAGGTTATAATTTTGAAGATGATAATGTAACTGAAATAGTTCCAGACAGTGATGACTATATTTCAGATTTTCTTTTGCAAAATATCCAACTTGAAAAGAAAGATACTACAGTTATAAATGCAAGTGTAGGTCAAGGTAAAACCACAGCAATCATAAGTATTACGAAAGAATACTATAAGAAGAAAGAAGAAGGATATGTTATCATTCTTGTTGCTCCTTTCAAGTCTCTTCTTGACCAATATAAAAACTCTTTACAGAAATTAGAAATACCAGATGTTGATGTCTTTGATTATAGAGAACTTGATAATGAAAATGAGACAAATCTAGAATTCCACAACAAACCAATACAACTCTTGACTTTCAACTTTATTATGGCTAATGCTGGAGAAAATTACCTTAAGCAGAACTATAAAAAGACTCATTACATCAATAAGCTCTTAGCTTTCTACAAGGAAAATAATAAAAAGGTGGTTTTAATTTTTGATGAGATTCACGATGCTGTTGATAACTTCAAACAAGAACTGGTTTTTAATCTTTTTAGATGGAGAAAGCTTACCCATAAAATTTTGGTTTCTAGTGCTACCTATAATGAAGCTTCTAAAGTAGTTATAAAGTACTTTGCTGAAATGACAGACCAAAAGCTAAAAATACTGGAAGCTCCAAGATTTCAATATGAGGATAGGCTCAGTGAACTTTCTATACTTTACTATGACAAACCTTACTATGACCTTGAGAATAAAGAATTAATTAAATTTTTTGATATTGAAATTGGTAAAGCTAATAAAGTTAATATTCTTACTTATTCTAAAAACCTTACTGATAAGATTGTAAAATCTACTGTTGGACAAAACATAAGAAAAAGATATAGAAACATAAATGTTTGTACAGGAGATACTAATAATGTATTTGATGATAAGAAATGTAATATTGGAACGAATTTCAAAACTGGTATTAGTATCAATGAAGAGAACACAGCATATTACATATTCTTACCTCAGAGAAAATCTTATGAATCTACACCTCCAAACCTTGGAATCTTTACAGAGGGAATAAACACTGTAATTCAAGCTTTGGCAAGACCAAGAAAAAACTCTAGGATTTATGTAATAATGCCTTACCCTACAAAACACATTGAAACCCATAATTACCCTGATAACTGGGGTACTAGAGACCCTGTACGCAATGAAGCTATCCACATTAACAAGCAGGATTTGCTTTTACAAAATATCTACCAAAAAATGACTAGGAAGTTAAAGGAAGAGATAGAATATTTAGAAAGTGATAGTGTACTTATTAGAACAGCTTTTCCTACCTATGACCAGTTCAAACTGAATCAGGGAGAGCAGTATTTTAGGACTTATTATGACATCTTTGGAAAAAATCTTTCCAACTACTTTTACTGGGCTTCAAAAAACAACCAATTCATAAATTGCAGGTGGAAATATGTTTATATGATGGACTTAGTTATTGAAGAAAACAATCTACTAAATGGTATTTCAAAGTATGCAAACTCCACTTTTGAACTAGATAATCCAAATTCTACCTTCCTGTTTCTTTCTGCTTATGAGCAGTATAACAATCTAAGAACTTCATTGTTCTCAAATGAAGTTATATTAATAGATAAAGATGGAAAGACGAAAGTTATAAAACCTTATAAGAGTGTTGTTTTTGAAAAAACCATAATCAAGTACATTCAGCAAATCAATAATCCACTACCTTATCTTGAAGATTACCTAGGAATAAACTACATAAATCATATAGATGATTTAATTGCTGATAATAATACACTTAATGAGTTAGAACCTCACAAGAAAAATCGTATACTAGATTTCAAGATTTGTAGAGAAGATAATTATCTACTAAATATAGAAGATTACATTAGGTTCTCAATGTATTATTCAAAAAATAAACAATTCCCTGTAAATAATATCTCCACTATCGAGACTGACCTTGTTAAAGCTTATTCTAATCTATATGATTTTAAGAATTTGCTCCTAACCAAATACCTCATCAACAAACAAGGTAATGATGTTATACTCCCTATTGACCAAAATTTTGTTTTTGCAGAAGACGATTATAAAACACTAGAGTCTATTCTTTTGGAACTTAAAACTAAAGATATAGTATTAGATAAAGTTTTGAATTTTTTTCAAAAAGGTTTTAATACTAAGAGCGCATATAGTCTATTAAAGAAAATATTTTTTTCTACAAAAAGAGTAAACTCCCCAGAAGGTGGAAAAGTTACTGTTATTACTGGGGAATTAAGTGACCCTCAGAGTAAGATAAATCTTATTTATAGAAATATGGATTTGATAACATATGTACAAACCCATCAAGAAGAAATGAAAAATGAATATTTAGAAGCTTCTAAAGCAGATTAAGACAAGATTTAATTCACAGTAATTAAGGGATAAAGTAAATTTTGTCCCAACTAATTTAAGCCAATTTACAACTCTGTAGGTTGGCTTCTTTAATTCACAAATTGACCTTTCACAATGAAGTTACTCTTAAATTTTATCTTAAGAGTGACCTTATGAAATAGTAATTCTAATATTAACCAATTTAAATACAAAGTATTATGCAATTAAGACAATCACAAAGAGAAAAAGCCAAAATCAAAATGGCTTTACAAGGCTCAGCTGGAAGTGGCAAGACATATTCAAGTCTGCTTCTTGCAAAGGGTCTAACTAATGGAGACCTTTCTAAAGTAGCTATTATTGATACAGAGAATGGAAGTGCAGATTTATATGCTCACTTAGGTAACTACAACGTGCTTCCAATGATACCACCATTCACACCTGAAAACTATATCAAAGCAATTGATATATGTGAAAAGGCAGGAATGGAAGTTATCATTATTGATTCTATATCTCAAGCTTGGGATGAACTTCTAGATTTTCATTCCAAACTGGCAGGTAACAGTTTCACTAATTGGGCAAAGGTTACCCCTAGACAGAAATCATTTGTAGAAAAGATTTTACAAGTAAATGCTCACGTCATAACCACTATGAGAACTAAGCAGGACTATGTTCTAAACCAAAAGGATGGTAAATTCATTCCTGAGAAGGTTGGCTTAAAAGCAGTTCAGAGAGATGGTTTGGACTATGAATTTACCTTGGTCTTTGATGTAGATATCAAACACTTTGCAGTATCAAGTAAAGACAGGACAGGACTTTTTATGGGGAAACCAGAATTTATCATATCAGAGAAGACTGGCAGGGAAATTCTAGAATGGTGTAATACAGGAAACCCTAAGGTAACCCTGGAGAATGGAAAACCTAGAATTGAACTTTCAGAGAAAGATGTACGTGAGCATATCCATATGTGTAATTCAGTAAGTGACTTACTATCTTTATACAGGCAATATCCCTACTTTCAAGAGAACCTTAAAACAGATTTCGAAGACAGGAAATCCTTTCTTATGAAACTCAATAATCCCCAAAAATTTTCAACAAATGGAGTACATCAATAACACACCACTAATGGAACTGTACAACGTTGGAAGAAGTGACTTTCCAAAACTGAATAGCAATGATATAGAAGATGAAGAAATATTCTATGCTAGTAAAATTAATGATTATGATGAGGTTGAAACAGAAGATTTTCAACCTCTTTTGTTTAATGACACTACTACCTTTGCTGACCAAGGTTACCTTCATAAGCCTTTTATTGAAGCTAACACCTTAGAAGTTAAACTCAACCATCTTAGGAATGATTGTATCATCCCTGTATTTAGCAAAGACAATGAGAAGACTATTGCACACCAAGAGTTTATAGATATTGTTCTTAGTACAGTAGTAAAGTTATTTTCACAACATACTGTTACAGCTCCTGAAATTAGAGTTAGCCATCAAATTAAGGGCAGAACTCCAGATGCAATCTACAAGAATGCTAAAGACTTATTAGACCACGAAAAGACTATCTATTATGAGAGAATGGCTTTCATAGTGAAGATTCCCAGTATCATTGGAAATGTTGGTGGAAATGAGTTAGCCTTGACCTTAGGTGGTGTAAGGAGTTACAATCAAGAAAACCTGTACAATAAGAAGACTTTCGAGAAATTCAAATTCTTCATAGGTTTTCAAAACAAGGTTTGTTGTAACCTTTGTGTTTCTACTGATGGTTTTGTAGAGGAAATGAGAGTTACTAGCTACACAGAGTTACAACAGAAGGTCACTCAAATCATTCAAAATTATAATGCTGAACAACATTTGGAAGATATGAAGACTCTTACAAGTAGTTACCTTACTGAACATCAGTTTGCACAGCTTATTGGTAAATCAAGGTTATATCAACACCTCCCTAAGAAAGACAAGGTCACAATACCCAATCTAAATTTTAATGACAGCCAACTTAACACCATTGCAAAGGACTATTATGAAGATGAAAGCTTTTGCAGAATGAAAGATGGCAGGATTAATCTTTGGAATGTCTACAATCTATTTACACAAGCTAATAAGAGTAGCTACATAGATACTTTCCTAGACAGGAATCTTAATGCTTTTGACTTTGCTCAAGGCATTGAGAAATCTCTCAGTGGTAATGAAAGTTATCATTGGTTTTTGAGTTAATTAATTACCCCATATCTATGGGGTAATTTTCTATTAATTATAAAATTAGTTCAAGGGAGTTGGTATGAAGCTTTTCTAAATCTCTATTCCAGAGAGTCAATTCTGTCATCCTTTTTTTTAGCTGAATATAATCTTCATCTGTATGAAGAACTGTTGCACAAGTGGCAGAATAAATTTTATTTTTTTGACATTCTAACAAAATACCTTCAACTGTAGAAACTAGTTTGGTAGTATTTATTGGAGTTGGTTTGTCTTCATATGTCTGGAGTTTTTCTAATGCAATTTCTACAGTTTTTAAAAGACTATTTCCAATTTTAAACCTAGGTACAACAAGTCTTTCAGTGTCGTTTAAATCAAGCAAATCAATAGATATTCTAGCCATTGTATTTTTTGGCTTGAGTCTATATACTTTTAGATAAAAATAGTCTTTAGGATTGTGTCTAAAAGGATTTACTATAGGTTCACCTATTACATCGTGAGTACTCTTATGTCCATTACATCTTTTACAGGATGGTAGCAAATTATCCCACAATAGTACTTTTCTTTTATATCTATCTTTGTCCTCAAAGTGTTCAACTTCCATATACTTGGATTCTTCTGAGATATCACATTCGCAGTAAGCACACTTTTTTGAGCTTAACTCTAATAATGACTCTTTCAGCCAATCAATTTTCCAAACACTATTTCCTGTTGTTTCGAACTCATCTGTTTTTAAAGACACAAAGTGAGGAGTAAGTTTAATAGGAGTAAAATTTCGTGCAATCTTAATCATATTACTTAATACCTATTAATTGAAACTTTAGGAGCTTTCTAAGTTCGTTTTGTGGATGAAGCATATCATCAATTTGTTGATATATTTCTTCAGCTTTTTTACTGTCTTCTTGGTCTATGTTCTTTCCAAACTCTTCAATGAGTTTAGTGAATATATCAGTTCTTAAATCTTTCATTCCCATAACATCAGACAAAACTTCCTCTATAGACCAACCTTGAAATCCATATTTTGTACTTGGTAATTCTCTTTGATAGACCTTATTACTATCATCAAAACCCAATGCTATAATCTGATTTGGTTCTGCTGTCTGAATTATGTGGGGACTATGGGTTGATACAAAAAATTGTGCTTGAGGAAAAACCTCTGTTAGAATTCCAATTATTCTCTCCTGCCATTCAGGATGAAGATGAAGTTCCAATTCATCAATAAGTATAATTCCATTAAAGTCTTTAGCTAACACTTTATTCTCCTGAAATCTATATTCAATTTCTTTTATAATTCCAAAAATAACTGCAAATACAGACTTAAAACCAGAAGAAAGGTATTCATAAAAAATTTCGCCATTAGGAGTATTAATTAGTATTTCATTATCTGAGGCACTTACCCTACTGAACGAAATGTTAGGATTTAGGATTGATAAACAAGTTTTAGCTAGTTCGAAATTTTCTATTTGCTCTTTTGACAGTGCACCTTCGTGTTTTGAATACAGGTATCTATTGACAAACCAATTTTTAATATCTACATATCTAATTCCATTAATAATCTCACCTATTGAAGTATGAGAATCCTTACTCACATCCTTAGAGATTGATTGTAGTTCATTATATCCAAATGATCTCGATGCTTTTATTGATATCAATTGTTTAATTTCAAGGGTACTATTAGTGATCGATAAAGACGTATTTTTATTAGGTATATATGTACTGAACTCTATTGTTTGATTAACAATATTACTACCTGTATCGATTTCTGATTTAATTATACCTCTTTCACAATTTGCATTTCTTTTTATTACATTTGATCCATAATTCCTTACAAAGGTATGCGCTATAGACTCTAATATTGTTGTTTTACCAACACCATTTGGACCACAAATAATATTCATTCCTTTATTAAAAGAAAGTTGAATATCATCGATTCCTGCAACTCCTGTAATTCTAATTTTATTTATATTCATTTTTAGTTTTTGTCAGTGTTTACAAACCATCTATTCCTAGTGCCTTAAAAAAAGCCTCATGCCTTTTCTCAGCAAAATCAACTAGATGATTATAATCAATTACTTCAAAATATAGATTAAGCTCAGGATTGACCTTATAAAGAGTCTCGTGAGGTGTTTTCTTAAAACCATTCCAATTTATATTGTAGTCTATTAAGTCATTATGTAAATCACATACAATGTAGCCAAACTTTGGTGTTTCTTTTTGGATCTGGATATATCTTCCTTTATCATTTTTTGCTTTTGACTGGGATAGTTCAAAAAAGTATTCCTCTAATTGACTATCAAGTTTCTTATCTTTTGAGTTCTCCATATCTCTACCAGGTCTCTTAAACTCAAACAATACGAGAGAGTTAATCTTATCTGGATTATCAGAGTAAGCACAAGGAACATCGTAGACAAAGATATCAGGCTCTTTTTGACTATTAGATTGTAGTTTTTTATTTACCCTTAATTGCTTATCTGAAGCTGTAAAGGAATGAAAAGTAAGTCTTTCATCTAGCAACCACAGATTATGGTATTCATAGGGGGTATTTTCACTATCTGCTCCCATAGTAAAAATAATGTTGTGGAGATCTTCTTCCAACATATAGTTACCTTCGTCTCTCCAATCTAAATACTTCCTAAACAGTTTTAAAATTGATTTCCTTTTTACCATTAAGTCAGCAAGCTTATCCTTGGAAAAAGAAGCCTCTTCCCTGAGTACATCGTGAACTATTTTACCAAACTCTTCCTTATCATACTTCTTCTTCTTAAAAATTTTCTCAAAAGCTTTTTCTCTCTTTTGTTCAAGTTTAAAAGATAGCTCATGTAAACGAGCTTCTAAGTTGTCATCTGTAGCATTAATAGGGATGTCATTAAACACACCATCTATATTGAGAAGATGGTTATATCTTAATCTTGGTTTCTTCTTATCTAAAATATAATTTTTGATTCTCTCACTTTTTTCTTTTTCTGCTTCATCTATGTAGTCAGAATAAGTATGCCTTACCTTTTCTGCCAATCCTTTAAACAATTCATCCATCGAAATACTTTCGTAATCGTTGAGCTTCTCTTCTTTATCTGGAATCGAAAATCTATTTCTTTGTGGATGTGCTTTCTCATCTAGAAAGTCACCAGTCACATAGAGCGAAAGATGATATTTCTTTTCATCTTTATCATATAATTCCTTGAAAGAAGGGATGTATTTTGTTAAGGTTTGCTTTTTACCAACTTGTCTATTGTTAGCGCATAAATGAAGAGAGTGTGATTGAACACCATTGTAATTCCTGATATAATTGAGAGTAAATTTAGGTTCAACATTAGGAATTTCCACATCTTTATCAGTCTTTTCAATTTCAATTACAGACTTGTATATGTCATTTAAGATGATTGCATCTTGTAATTCCTCATTCTGTTCTTTAACGAATATAGTTGGTGCAACGTCATTAATAAAGTAAAGTAAGCAGTGTTGAATTATTCCTTCTGCAATATCATTTTTTTGTACTTGATTGCCTTCTATATATTTCAGATATTGCTCCTTAAAGAGATTAAGTTTAACCTGAGTAAAAATTTCTTTAGGGAATTCTAATGATTCATTGGTAACTTTTTGCAAGCCTTTGATGTTGTCAAACCTTATTAAACGTTGTGTTTTTTCTTTGTTTGAATTATAAAAATAGCTTTCAACATCCATACTGTTAAAGCAGGCAAGTACAGTATATCTACCAATCCCTTTACACCCATGATTCTCAGCACCAAAATCTGTATAAGGTGTTCTGAAGGCTTCAAATCTATTATTAGTAAAACCTATACCATTATCGTGAATTGTAAAGCCAATAATGGGATTATATGGAGGCTCTTCATCCCCTCCAAAATCAAAAACAGGTAGATTCTTTCTAATGATTTCAACAATGATTTTACCTGAATTAACAGTATCATTATCTTTAATACTTTGAATCGAATTTACTACAACTTCTTGTAGTGGTAACATAAAATCTTCAGGACTAATGTCAATACTATTGATTAAACCTTTGAAGTGAACCTTCTGCTCTATAACTTCTATGTTACCTATATCTTCCATTCTATTAGTTTTATTCTTTCAAATTTAAACAATTTTTGTTCTAAAAAAATTTTGGACTTTAATTCTATTTATTTACAAGCCCTAGTACATTCCCCCACCTTATTTTTAGAAGGGAAATTCCCCCCAACTACCTCTTAATCAAAACAGTTATCTTGCAGGTCTATAATTAATTGTACAACAATATGTAGTTCTAATCTGAACTTTTCATCTTTAATAGCATTGTATGAACTTGAAGATGTGCTTTCAATGAATCTTCCCATACTGATTTCTACTTCCTAAGGTAACCTTGTCAGTTATAATTATAGTGAAGGTAGTCTTCCTATTCTTTTTCTATTATCTATAAACTTACTGAATAACCCCCACCTATCTTGAGAATAGGCTGATGTGACCTTCTGGTTATAATCCCTATCAAACAGTATCTAATTATTAACTCAAAACCCAATTACAAAATGGTAACAATTACAAATTACACAAAAAGAAAAAGAGAAGATGGAACTACCTTCTGTGTTCTAGAGATTAACAGTGGAATTGAACTTATACAAAGTAAAACTACAGGTCAGTATTATGCTACTGCAAAGAAATGCTATATCCCAGCTACCTTTGATGAAGCAGTCTGTAGAAGCCTGAGAGGTACTATGATGAAAGGTAGCATCAACAAACTTGAATGTGACCCTTATCACTACACCATCAAAGAAACAGGTGAACTTATTACTTTAAATTATAGGTATGAATATTCTCCAGAAGAGGAAATTGCTGTTCCAGTAAATGAAAAAGAATCTGTATTTCAATAAGAATTAAGTATCACTTTCTGTATGTGTATATATACTTTCTACAAAAAGTGTTACTTTATCAGGACAAAACTTACCATCATTCTGTAAAGGATAGGAGTAGATTTTGTCCTCTTTTATAAATTGTAGATACTTACATCTATATAAGAGGGTCACTTAAATCCAGTTACTATGAATAGTCTATTCTTTAAGATTATATTAAATAGCCATTGTTGATTCTATAATATTGTTGATTGTAGAAATAGACCTAAATGAATTGATAATACAATTAAGCAAGGTAACATAATGAACAACTTATCTTCACTTATGAACAAAGAAGAATGTAGTTGCAAGGTCATTCAATCACATCTGTGATAGATGATAGTTTTACTTCAAGACCAAGAGAGATTTTGTACAAGGTGTAACTACTAGGACTTGTCTTTCCAGATTCAATCCTATTCATATTAGATTTTTCAAAATTACATAAGGCAGAAAGTTCAGCCTGAGAAAGATTCTTTTCTTCTCTTAACTGTCTTATTCTCTTCCCTAAGGCTTTTTGAAAGTCTAACTTTTCCACTAATACTACTATTGAACCCAAAAGTGGTCATTAATGATAATCGTATGGTTATCAATTTTGATAACTTTTATATATTTGCTTTACTATAATCAATATTCTAATAACTATGAAAACAACATTACTAACCTTATGCTTTTTACTTCTTTGCATATCAACAGACCTTAAGTGTCAGTCAAGAAGAAGTAAGAATAAACCCAATCAAACAACAACCAAGATTCTTAATCAGAAGGTAACTCTAGAATATCTTATTCATCTAAAGACAACATCTACTTTCTCAGGAGTTTCTAAAGCTTTATTATCAAAAGGATTTTACTTTAAAGATAAAAACGACATATATAGTTCATTTACTAATGGTACAGATGAGGTATACTATTTCCAAGGTCAAGAAAATGATGGAAGTGGTATTATCTATGGGAATGCAAAAGAAATAAAAGAAAAAATAGCTGTACAATATATGTTTAATTCTAAGAACCTTTATGATGAACTTGTCAAACAATCTTACAATTACCTTGGTGCAGAATTATACAAACAACACACAGAAGCTAATGGAAATATAGTGACTGTAATCAAAAGCTCAGACTTTGTATTTCTGTTTGGAGAAAATCTCGAGAAGACAGATGATTTGAATTACAAGGTTTTCATAATGTCTAAGTCAAACTTTATAGAATAATTTATGTATTTACTTTATTGTTTCTTAGCATTCCTAAGCTGTAGTCTTCACAATGCATCAAAAAACCTTGCAAAAGAAGAAAAAGATATACCTATGATATACAATTCTATGGGTACTGATATGTGGTTTTTACTTACAGGGCAAATAATCCCAATTGTTGTAATGCTCATCTATGCTAAATGGTATTTAGGAGTAATTTACATTGTTGCTGGCATCCTTGGAACTATGATTTTAGCCAACCAGTATATGTATAAATACCATATAGTTAAAAGACCTCCACTTTACATTCCTAGTAGAGCAGATGCAAAACCTTCAATTGTAATTAGTATTACCTCATTGATAGTGTTACTCATCTTTTTTGTTTCATAATATGTCATTACAAGCATTTCAGTTTTACACTCTTAACAGCCAAGGTCACATTGAGAGTGACATAACTGATGGTGTAATAAGATTTATTGCAATCTCAACTTTCTTTCTGACTAACTGTACCATAGTCTGGGAAATCAACAGAGGTCAACTTTTCATCTGTGAGATATACAGCAAGTGTAATGGAACTTATGAGAAGACTTACATAGACCAAATTCTAGAAGATGATAACAAGAAATTCCTAGATTGGTTTGATTGTGATGTAGTCATCCCATCTTACTTTATTCCAAATTTCACACAGCAACAAGAAACCCATCTCCTAGTCAGGATAAAAAATGGATTTTTTGAAGCTTTTGAATACTTAATAGTAAATGAAGGTAATGATGAACCATTCTAAATGCAACCACCTTATAGGTAGTTTTTTAACAACTAAAATCAAATGAAAAATGATATATACGACTATCTAAAGTTTAGACTTGATGATGAACACTACAATTACGAGTTTCAAATCATCCCAATACCACCTTATGAAATCATTGAAAACAACATATCACTGGAACCTTATGAGTACTTTGGAGAGATAAATGAGGTGTTTAATATAAGAGTTAGGCACATCTTTCTTTACTTCAATGCTGACATCTTAATGAAAGTAGAATTAAGATACAGAGGGAATAAATTAGAACTTCTTAAACAGAGACTAGAGGAACTTAATAGCATTCAACTCTCTTCTATTATGTTTCTGAAATTGTACTTTTCAGAGAAGGATAGAGAAACAGTTTTAACCTACCAAAAGAAAAATTTAGTAACTTATTTATAGCATAAAGGCATACTTTAAGGCATACTCAAAACAGTGATTCTCTCTAGAGTAATACTAGTGCGGTTTACAATTACCTGTTCGAGCCCAGCAAGAGGAGCAAAACCATCACAGAAATGTGATGGTTTTTGTTTTTTATTACATATCCACTGGGTTCAAGGTTAACTCCACCAAGATGTAGGACTACATATCTGGGAGAAATAAAACCATTTTCAATCGGATAAAATGTTGCAAAGATTGATCTTACTATAATTTTTTTGAATGTTTCCGAAATCCGTTTCAAGTAGGTTTGTAACCTAAAGTAAAAGTTATTTTGTTACAAAACGAGGGTTTTGTGACTTCCACCAATGTTGTTTTGTTTCCGTCGTATAGTTTTATAACAAAAGTAAAAGTCGATTTGTTTCCCGACATAGGTTTTGTAACCTCTGCCAATGTTGTTTTGTTATATAACGAGGGTTTTGTAACAAAAGTCAAAATGTTTAGGTTACAAACAAAGATTTTACAATAAAAAACAATTTACATTATTCCAAACCAGCTTATTTTAAAAAAATTCCCTCGCCAAAGACGAAGGAATCTTAATTAATATGAATGTTTGTGTTATTTCTGGCTCAGAAAATATTCCGCTTCCCCTTTTCCCCATTTTGGGTCAAGAGAAGATTTTGATTTGTAAGTATTGAACTGCTCAATTGCTTTTTTGAATAATTCAAGGCCTTTTGCTTTGCTTCCACCGAATTGTTCTGGTGTGTAGTAAGCATCTTCTGCTTGTAGAATGGTGATTCTGGGATTATTTGGGTCCAGTTCCTGTGCTTTTGCCAAAGCTTGTTGTGCAATCGGAGCTTCGCTCATATATCTGGACATCGGATCTGCCATCATTCTGAGTCCGCTGGTCATTTTTTTCAGGATAAACAGTTCTGCGTTGTTGGGACTCAAAACTTCTGCTTTTGCGATGTATTTGTCTGCTTCTGCCGCAACTGGGTCCAAACCGGATTTATCATCGCCTCGCATCAGGATTCTTCCCTTTTGGATGGTAGCAAATGCGGCGTAATAGTAAGGTAACCATTGTGTACTTTCTTTGGTTCCGATTCTATCAAAATCATTAGCCAAAGCTGTGAATTCGTCTGGTGTTTTGTGGTCTTCCACTTTAGCGATTTTCTCTGTCATTGCTTTTTCAAATGCTGTCTGAGCAAATGCTGTAAATCCTATTAAAGAAAGGCCGATTGTTAAGATTAATTTTTTCATATGAGATTTTTATTGTTTTTAATGATTATATGGAATCGCAAGCGATTTCATATGGATTATATTTTTGTTTTAATTTCTGATTCAAAGATAGAATGAGTTTTGATTGGTTTAAATTTTATTCTGCTGAACGGTGATTTTTGATGACTGAGCTGTAAATTACAAGATAGTAACGTTCTATTTCTCGCTGATTATACAGAATTTTGCAAATCATAATTGATAGGAAAATCAGCCTAATTTGCTCAATCTGCGAGATATTATAAAGTTTATTACAAATTATTATTAATCGCATCATTAGTCTTATCAACACCAAAACTCACGAACACACCTACAAAAACAAAAGTATTAACCGGCGGTCTTACAGCAGCTCTGCTAGCACCATCAGAAGAGTAGTTGAAACCGTAAATATTCTTATTCCCAAGAATATTATTGATGCTCAAAACAAAAACAGTAAATGATTTAGAATCTTTTTTTCCAATACTTGGAACATAATTGATACTGAAATTCAGTCCGCTGTAATCTTTCAATTTTCCAGAATCATCCACAAAATTGACTCGTTTTCCATTATCCTCTTTTGTCATTATATTATAATAAGGTCTTCCTTTGGAATAAGTGTAAGACAAATTAAATCCTGTTTTCCAATCCATCACAAATTTCTTGGCAACTGCATTGAAGGTATGTTTCGAAGCAAAATTCGGAGCTAAACTAAAAGGATAGTTTAAGAACTCTCTTTTGGAATCCAGGTAAGAATAAGTCAACCAATAATCGATGTCTTTGAAGGTTTTTTTGTCTCGCCAGAATAATTCGATTCCTTTTGCATAGCCTTTTCCTCCATTGTCATTGGCAACCTGATAATATTGATTATTCGTAGCAGTTGAACCGGTTGGAGCAACTGAGGTCGTTTTAATCAAATCATCATAACTTTTATAAAACGCTTCAAATCTCAAACTTCTTCCATCCGCATTTTTCTGGACCTGAAAAATATAATGATCCGCTCTTTGGAAATCAAAACTCTTACTGTAGAGATATTTGCTTTCAGGATTTTGATAAAAGATTCCGTAAGCAAAAGATGTTGTCCAATCTTTAGAAATTCTATAAGCCAAAGCGACTCTTGGTGAGAAATTCCATTTATCCAGGTAAGAAGAATGCTCAGTTCTTGCTCCGATTTTTGCGGTTAAATTATTGGTAAAAATCAAATCGGTTTCTGCAAAAGCTGCAGCAATCAAATCTTTATAATTCCTTTCAAAAGTTCCATATTTCATCGTTTCATCGGCGTTATTCAGTTCAAAACCAGCGCGCACAATGCTTGCCCTATTGATTTTTCGTTCGATAACTGCTTTAGTATTGATGTAATTGGATTTGTTGTTGATTGGCATATTGGATAGCTCAACATTATCTTTAAAAGCCGCAAAATTCAAATCGCTGGAATTGTAAGTGTAAGACGTTCCGATGTTCAAAAGATATTTCCCGAATTTCTCTTTATAAGATAAATTGTGGTACATATTCTGTCCTTTCAGATTGAACAGATTTTTATCAGAACCTTTCTCGAGGCTTTCTGAACCAACCGCCATTTTATTCTCATCCACACTTCCATAATATTTGATAAAACCACCTTTCTTGGTTTTGATTCTAAAGTTCCCATCAAAGCCATAACCTTGAGGAAATTTATCAAAATCTGTATTAAAATTAAATAATTTTCCCATCAATCCAAGATTTGAATAACCACCGGCAACGCCCCAAGAAGCTGTTTTTTCCTGATTTAATTTCTGATAATTGGCACTTAAAAAAATCGGAGAAATACCAAAATCAAAAGACGTTTGTTCCGGCAAATCCACACTTTCCAAAATCAAAACTGATGACAAAGCCTGACCATAAACTGCAGAATAACCGCCACTTGAAAAAACATTTCCTTTAAATAACGACGTATTAAAACGGTCTCTCCCTGCAATCCCCGGGACTGAATTGGTGAAATAATTATTGACCAGATTCCCATCCATAAAGATTTTGGTCTCCGCTCCAGTTCCACCTCGTACGAACAAACCTTCGCTCTCTCCCACTTTCTGAACACCAGGGAGATAACCTATAGCCGATGAAATCTGTCCGTTGGCACCAGCTGTCGTATAAACATCCAGAGGTGTTAACAAAGCAGTTGCACGCTTTTTATCGCTGGCTTCAATGCTTCCAGCCGTAATCACCACCGCATTGATTTCGCTGATTTGCTGTTTAAGATTGGCATTCATTGTAATATCTTTTCCCTCAATTTTTACAGCCAGTTCTACCTCATCATAATCCTGAGCTGAAAAAACTAAAATCTTATCTCCGGTTTCGGTCGTGGTAAAAGAATAATTTCCATTGGCATCAGAAGTTGCGCCGTCATAAGTATCTTTCAGTGTTACATTGATGTCTTTCAGTGCCTTATTCTTATAAGTCACCTTTCCGGTTATCGTGATCTGAGACCAAATGCTGATACCAATCAAAAGAAATAAAAGCGTAGAAATCCTGCTGTGAGTGGTCATAATATTTAATTTTGCTCAAAGATATCTCAGTCGATAATAATATTAAATTAATTATAACCGAATTGTAGAAATCATTGACCGAATCGTAATGTTCCACGTAAAACAATTTTTTATCACATTGGCTTTAAATTTGTTATATCGAAAAAACAACAAATAAACTAACGTAATGAAAAATCTACTACTTCTTGGTCTTGCGGGGTTGGCTTTGGCTTCCTGCAAAACGGTTTCAAAACAATACATCGTTCGTCCAAAGTCTCATACATTGACCCAGGGAACGGCCAATTTCATTCAGAAAAAAGGAAAAGTTGAAATGGACCTTAGCGTTTTCAAATTAACACCTGGTCTGCACGCTGTTCACATCCACGAGTTTGGAAACTGTAGCGCAACAGATGCTTCATCAGCAGGCGGACACTGGAATCCTTCCAAAGATGACCATGGAAAATGGGACACAGAACATTTTCATATGGGTGATATCGGAAATCTGGAAGCTGATAAAAATGGACAAGCTCAGTTGATTTTTTCTACAGATAAATGGTGTCTGGGTTGTGACGACCCATCAAAAAATATCATTGGAAAAGCAATCGTTATCCACGCTGGTGTTGATGACTTTCATACACAACCGACTGGAAATGCAGGAGGACGCGTGGGATGCGTGGAGATAAAATAGGTTTTAGATTCTAGGTAGAAGGTTTTAGATTTAAAACAAAAATCCTATCACCTAATTCCTAAAAACTGCACCCTAAAAAAATCATATTTCAAAACTTTGGAAAGCATCAATAATATGGGTGATTTCCAAAGTTTTTTGTTTGTTGGGAAGTACAGAAATGATATCGAAACGAACTTCTTTATCAATATTATTTTCTTCGATGAAATAGTTGGCTGCTGAAATTAAGAGTTTGATTTTCTTTTTGTTAACAGCTTCTTGCGGTTCCAGAAAAGCATCTGTATGTCTGGCTTTGACTTCCACAACAATAATTTGATCTTCAAATTCTGCGATGATGTCAACCTCAGCTTTCAGATACCGGAAATTGCGGGAAAGAATCTTGTAATTTGCCTTAACCAAGAAATCAGCCGCGAGGTCTTCTGCTATTTTTCCAAAGTCGTTGTGGTCTGCCATGAGCTATAAATGATGATTGATAGTTGATAAATGATTAGAACTTGATCCTCACATCTTTCCCTACTTTCATTGTGATCTCTGAACCGATAATCAAAGGTCTGTTGTCAAAAATATGACCATTCGGGAAGTTGAAAGCTGTTGGGAAATCGTATTTTGAAACTCTGTTGGCAATCTGTTGGTTGATAAATGGGTCGAAGGATTCTTCGTAGCTTTTGTTCTCATCTTCTTTTCCCATATTGGTCATTCCGCCAACGATGAGTCCTTTTATTTTTTTGAAAACGCCGGCAAGTTCCAGACTCATAATCATTCGGTCCATTGCGTAAAAATTCTCGCCAATGTCTTCTATGAATAAAATCTTATCTGTGAAATCGAAAGAATATTTGGTTCCCAAAAGTGCGTAAATCAACGCCAAATTCCCACCAACCAAAGTTCCGGAAGCCTCTCCTACTCTATTGTATTCTGTGGAATCGATTTTGTAATTGGGGAATTTTCCTTTCAGAATATCGAAGGTCAAATCATAACTTTCGGCGGTTACGCCAAAGCTTGACGTTTTGATGGTTTGTCCGTGGATGGATGCAAAACCTTTTTTCAACAGATAACTTTGAATCACTGTATTGTCAGAATATCCGATATACCATTTTAGATATTTCTTGAATTCTTTCAAATCCAAATGCTGAACCAAATGCTGGCAGCCGTAACCCCCTCTTGAAGCCCAGATTGCAGAAATCTCCGAATCATTTAAAGCCCAATTGATATCCTTAATCCGTTGTTCTTCTGTTCCAGCGTACAAATAGCCGTTTTGGAATTTTGTGAAGAGATTTTCGCCTAAAACGGGTTCGTAACCTTTGCTTTTGATTAAGGCTAAAGTTTTCTCTAATTGAGTTTCTTCAACAGAGCCAGCTGGGGAAATGATGGCGATTTTGTCTCCTTTTTTCAGGGATTTTGGGAAAGTGGTGTTTTGCATTTGTGTTGGTTTGATATGTTGGTTTTAACGCAAAGGTCGCAAAGATTTTTTTATTTTATTGAAAATATTTTAGGATTCGCAAAGGCGTAAAACCCATCGAAGAAATGTGACTATAAAGAATTTTGTCATTCCGTAGGAATCTCAACAGTCTAGATTGACTTCGTCGAACCACTTTGTTAGGTTTGGGAGTGGAAGGCGGAAAAGTTGCCCAAATCTTATTTAATCTTCGGTTTCTGTTTTTCTGCTTTTTCTAATTTTTCTTCGAACTTGTTGAATTTCTTGAAGCTTTGAAGAAAGATAAACACACTGAAAAGCATTAAGATACAACCAACAGCTTTTCTAATTTTGTTTGCAATTCTTTGATTGAGTCTGTCGTGGAATTGTTTTGCCAAGATGATTTTGGACAAATCAATTAGTAAATAAGTTCCGATTACAATACCAATATAGAGAACAAAGTCCTCCACTTTTGGATAGGCATTTCGTACGGAAACGACGGTTACGAGCCAGAAAAGAACGACACCGATATTCAGTAAATTGAGTAAAAATCCGTTGAGGAAGGTCTTGATGTAGTTTTGGTCAATGAGTTTTTCTTCACCTTCGATGTGCATTTTGGTCCTCGAAAGAAGCATATAAATGGCATAAATGAGAATCAGAAAGGCAGAAATCCGGTAAAATCCCGGATGTTTGTCTATAAGGCTCACCAAGTCTGCGCTGGCATAATAACTGACAACTATGCAAAGCAAATCCGCAGTGACCACACCGATATCCAAAGCAATAGCGTGTCTTGGACCACGGGAAAAACTGGTTTCTATCAGCAGGAAAAAAATGGGTCCGATGAACACCAAACTCAGCATAATTCCCAGGCCGACTGCGTATAAAATGAGTTCTAACATTCTTAGTTTTTTGTGAAAAGCAAAATGTATCTTGTGAAAGACGAAGACAAAAATACATTTTACTTTTTAAATAATATGATTAGAAAATATAAACTTGAAATCTTGAACCACATAGGCACATAGATTATTTGAAATTTTAAAACAAAAAAGCCAAAACAGATTTCTATTTCGGCTTTCAATTTCTATGTGTCTATGTGGTTTTATTACTCCACAATTTTGAAATCAAGTTGTTTTGCAATCAGATTGGCTTTCACCACTTTGATTTTCACCTCGTCTCCAAGCTGGAAAGTATTGCCGGTTCTGGAACCGATAATGGAGTAATTCTTCGCATCCAAAGAGTAAGAATCATCCACCAAATCTCGCAATTTAATCATTCCTTCTGCCCCATTTTCAGGGATTTCTACCCAGAAACCATATTCTGCAACTCCGGAAATAACACCTGAGAAAACTTCGCCCACGTGATCTTCCATAAATTTGACCTGCATAAATTTGATGCTTTCTCTTTCTGCCTCAGAAGCCAATCTTTCCATTGCTGAACAATGCTTGGCCTGTATTTCCACTTCTTCCCTGTTAGGCGATTTTCCGCCATCTAAATAATGCTGAAGCAATCTGTGCGCAATCAAATCCGGATAACGGCGGATTGGTGATGTGAAATGCGAGTAATATTCGAAGCCAAGTCCGTAATGCCCAATCGGGTCTGTGGAATAAATGGCTTTACTCATACTTCTCATTGCAAGTGTTTCTATCATATTCTCTTCGCCTTTGCCTTTGACATCGCTCAATAATCTATTCAATGATTGGGCAACGGTTTGGGTATTGGCCAAGTCCATTTTGTAACCGAAAGTTCCTACGAAATCTCTTAAAGCAGTCAGTTTCGCCGGATCTGGGTCGTCGTGAATTCTGTAAATGAACGTGTTTCCGGTTGGCTCGTTTCTTTTGTTCAATGAAATAAATTCGGATACTTTTTTGTTGGCCAAAAGCATAAATTCCTCAATCAAATGGTTAGAATCTTTGCTGACTTTGAAGTAAACACCAATTGGTTTGCTGTTCTCATCAAGGTTGAATCTTACTTCACTTCTATCAAATGTAATCGCGCCATTTCGGATTCTTTCTGCTCTTAGGATTTTGGCTAATTTATCAAGCTGAAGAATTTCTGCTGTTAAATCGCCTTCCTGAGTTTCGATTCTTTCCTGAGCTTCCTCATAAGAAAATCTTCTGTCGGAGTGGATGACCGTTCTGCCAAACCATTGCTTATGGATTTTCGCATCTTCATCCAGTTCGAAAACGGCCGAGAATGTGAATTTATCTTCATTTGGGCGCAGTGAACAAACATCATTACTCAAAACCTCCGGAAGCATCGGCACTACTCTATCCACTAAATAAACCGACGTTGCTCTTTTGTAAGCTTCATCGTCCAAAATAGTTCCAGGTTTCACGTAATGCGAAACGTCCGCAATGTGAACACCGATTTGCCACAATCCATTCTCTAATTTCTGAATTGATAAGGCATCATCGAAATCCTTCGCATCTTTCGGGTCAATGGTAAACGTGCAAATGTCACGCATATCCCAACGTTTTGCGACTTCTTCATCGTGGATGCTTCTGTCGATTTGGTCTGCGTCGTGTTCCACTTCCGGCTCAAAATTATAGGGCAAACCATACTCTGCGAGAATCGCATGGATTTCTGTTTCGTGGTCGCCAGGCGTTCCAAGAACAGTGACGATTTCGCCTTCCGGATTTTTGCTTCCCGGTCGCCATTCGCGCATTTTGACGATGACCTTGTCGCCGTCTTGTGCACCATTGAAATGATTTTTGGAAATGAACATATCGGTATTCATCGTTCTCTTTTCGAAAACTACAAATCCGAAATCCTTATCTGCAATCTGCTGGAAAATCCCAACGAAAGTGTCTTTTGCACGTTCCAGGACTTCTGCAACGGAACCCTCTACTTTTTTTCCTTTGAAATTGTAGGTTACCAAAAGGACTTTGTCGCCTTGCAAAGCATCTTTCACATTTTTCTGATGTACGAAGATATCATCCGGCATTCCTTCTACTTTTACGTAAGCATTTCCGGATTGGTTGAAGTCTATAACTCCTGTCAAAGTCCCTTCTATATTGAGATTGACGATGTATTTTCCTTTCTCGGTTTCTTTGATTTTCTGTAGCGCCTGCAATCTGTGAAGCGCCTGGATTACAAGCTCCCTTTGTCTTGGGTTCTTGTAATCTATCCCATCCGCAATCTGTTTGTAGTTGTAGATTTTGGATGTTTTCTGATTCATAAAACGAAGGATTGTTCTTCCTAAATCCAGAAGTTTCTGTTCGTTTTTATGAGATGTATTTTTTTTGTTTTTCATTTAATTTAATTAATTGTTAAGATGTTTAAACTCATCTAAAATTTATCCTGTTCCTCATCAATAATCCTCTTCAAATCTTCTTCTTTTGGAAGGCTTACCAAATATTTGTTCACAAAAATCTGCTGAGAAAGTCCTGTGGTAGCATATTTTACCAAAGATTCGTTTTTGTTGGCGCAAAGAATAATTCCTATTGGTGGATTGTCGTCTTCGTTTTTCTCGTTTTCGTTATAATAATTGAGATAAACATTCATTTGTCCCGCATCGGCGTGAGAAAATTCTCCTAGTTTCAAGTCTATCAGAATATTACAGCGCAAAATCCGATGATAAAAAACCAAGTCTATATAATAATGCGTGTTATCAAATGTGATTCTTTTCTGCCTTGCTTCAAAACAAAAACCTTTGCCCATTTCCAAAAGAAAAGTCTGCAAATGATTGATAATACTAAGTTCTAACTGATTTTCGGAGTAAGAAGTTTCCTCCTTAAGCCCCAAAAATTCCAAAATATAAGGACTTCTGAAAAAGTTCTCCGCTTGAGGTTTCTCTGATTTTTGATGTTCTTCCAAGACTTTTTGTTTGTCTTTACTTAAACCTGTTCTTTCAAAAAGCATAGAATTGACGGCTCTCTGCAATTCTCGAACCGACCAATTATTTTTGATGGATTCTGTTTCGTAGAAAGTCCGTTTTGTATTGGTTTCTAATTTTAGAAACTCGATGAAATGCGAAAAACTTAATTGATTGATTAATTTATTCGAATCATTAATCCAGTGGTTTTCTTTATTAATACCGTCATCTATAGATTCTGCGGACAGTGTCAGCAAAATTTCATTTTGTTGATTTTCAGTTAAATACAATTTTGCGGTCGGTGTCCGCAAAATGTTTTGATAAGTGATATAGAAATCCTTACAAATATATAAATGCCTTTCTCGGATTTGTTCTACACCAGAATTTTTCAGTCTTTTCTCAATTTCCTTATAAAGATTTTTGCCATATTCCGCTCTATCATTCCCATTGAGTTCATACTCAGAAATATAAAAACCAATCAACCAATTCCTCAAAGTAAGCGCCACATTGACTTGTCTTTGAGCTTGGTTTTTGAAGAAAATTTGGGTTTCTCCGATTTTGGAAATTAGTGAAGATATTTCTTGCATTGTTCTAAATTAATCCAAAATGTGGATTTAATTTTTAATAAAGATAAAATAAAATAGGGGAGTTTGGGAAACCTTTGTATTAATTTATGGTTTCGTGAGAAAGAACTTTCTCTGTGAAATGCGTTGCAAAGATATAACTTTAAAAATAAAGCCTGTAATCTTAGCAATTACAGGCTTTTTATATTTAGCAAAATGCGATTTTATCAACTCTGTTCTGATGTCTGCCACCTTCAAAATCCGTCGTCAGGAATTTATCTACAATTTCGAAAGCCAATTCTTTTGAAATGAATCTCGCCGGAATCGAAATCATATTCGCATCGTTGTGTTGTCTTGCCAATGATGCAATTTCCGGCATCCAGCAAAGTGCACATCTTATTTTCTGATGCTTGTTGGCCGTGATTTGTACGCCGTTTCCACTTCCGCAAATCAAAATTCCCAGCTCGTTTTCTCCGTTTTCTACAGACGTTGCAGATGGATGTACAAAGTCTGGATAGTCAACAGAATCAGGAGAGTAGGTGCCAAAATCTTGAACCTCATACTTGCCATCAAGGTATTTTTTGATTAGTTCTTTATACTCAAAACCCGCGTGGTCACAGGCTATTGCAATCTTTTTCATTAGTTTACTTTAATCGATTATTTCAAGGATAAAATTAATACATATTTTATTAATGTTGGCATAAAATTTTAATACAATTATCAATAATATTCAGAATTAATTATTTAAATATCAATGATATAAAATTAATGATGATAATTAAATAACCAAAATTTATAATCATTAATAAAAAGATAATAGAATGTTAGAAATTGTTAGAAAACCTGTGGATAACTTCTGTCAAGTATTTCTTTTTATAACTGATAATTTTTAGTAATGGACTATTTTCTGACAATTTCAATTCTTTATTTCAAATTAGTTTTAGTTCACTTCAAGCAAGTTTATCCCCAGATTGGTTTCTAATATTGACCTTTTAAATTAATTACAAACATTTGTTGATAACATCTATAATGACTTGATTATCAATATTAATTTAATGTTAAAAACCTACTCATTAATCCACATTTCGTGTGATGAAATAATTGGTTTTTATTTCTCCGCATACTACCGCACTACAACAATACACTACAATATTATTTTTTTATAAAAAGAAAAAGAGATGTATAATAATGTAACGAAAGTTTGTGGATTCTTTTTGCAAATTAAATTTTTGAAAGGGAAGAATAAGTTTTAAATTTGTGAAACAAAGAGGGCAGGATTTATTCTGTTCTACGATAAAAACTTAAATTATTATTTTAATGAAAACTATAAAAGATTTCGATTTTAAAAACAAAAAAGCTTTAGTACGCGTTGACTTCAATGTTCCGCAGGACGAAAATCTGAAAGTGACGGACAATACCAGGATTGTTTCTGTAAAACCTACTGTGGATAAAATCCTTGCTGATGGCGGTTCTGTAATACTAATGACGCATCTTGGAAGACCAAAAGGCGAAGTAAACGACAAATATTCCCTTAAAAATATTTTGGATGAAGTTTCTTCAGTTCTTGGTAAAGAAGTGAAATTTGTGGAAGAATCAGTAGGAGAGAAGGCTGAACAAGCTTCTGCTGAACTTCAACCTGGAGAAATTCTTTTGTTGGAGAATCTTCGTTTTCATAATGAAGAAGAGAAAGGTGACGAAGCTTTTGCTGAGAAGTTATCAAAATTAGGTGATGCTTATGTAAATGATGCCTTTGGAACTGCTCACAGAGCACACGCATCCACAGCTGTAATTGCTGAATTTTTTCCTTCTACTAAATTTTTCGGTTTACTGATGGAGAATGAATTAATTGCTATTGATAAAGTTCTTAAGTCTGGTGAAAAACCTGTTACTGCGATACTTGGAGGTTCCAAAGTTTCTACAAAAATTACAATTATAGAAAATATTCTTCCTGCAATTGATAATTTAATCATCGGTGGCGGAATGTCTTTTACCTTTATAAAAGCGCTTGGTGGAAAAATCGGAAAATCGATTGTCGAAGATGATAAATTAACCCTTGCAATTGAAATTCTTGAAAAAGCAAAAGAGCATAATGTTGAAGTTTATCTTCCAACAGATGTTGTGATAGCTGATGATTTCAATAATGAAGCTGAAAGAAAAGTGGCTGACATCAGAGAAATTCCGGAAGATTGGCAAGGTTTGGATGCAGGTCCAAAATCAAGAGAAATCTTTAATGATGTTTTATTAAACTCAAGAACAATTCTTTGGAATGGTCCAATCGGTGTTTTTGAAATGGCAAATTTTGCGGCTGGAACTATAGCTTTAGGAGAAAGTATTGCAGAGGCTACAAAACTTGGTGCATTTTCATTAGTTGGGGGTGGCGACAGTGTTGCATTTGTGAAACAATTCGGATATTCTGACAAAGTAAGTTATGTTTCCACTGGAGGAGGAGCGATGTTGGAAAGTTTGGAAGGTTTGGAACTTCCAGGTGTTGCTGCAATCAACAAATAAGAATTAGATTTTTAAAATATAATAAAACCGACTAATTAATTAGTCGGTTTTATTTTTGTCTTTACTTGAATAATCTTCAAGAAAATTTTTTTAAACGATTCTCAAGAGGTCTGTTAGAAAATCAGAATTCTTTCAAGATTCTAAAAATTTTGCATTTATTAACAAATTTTGAACAAAATAGCTGAAAATTGACCTTCATAAACTGCTCAAAAATCGATTTTCTATCTTTTTTCGATAATATATATCAAACTGGAAAATTCGGTGTTAAAAAGTGCCTTTACGTTAGAAATCGTTCCGTGAACTACAGCTTTTAGCCAAAAAAGAGGTGATTTCTTATATTTTTCACTCAACATTGAGATATAAAATGAATCGAGTAGGAGCGGTTTGATTTTTCTTAATTTCCAATTTGGGTTTTTTGAAATCAGATTTTCCATTCCGTTTTTTGAAAAATGATAGATGTGTCTTGGTACATCATAAGCTGCCCAAAATTCTTTATAATGTTTCGCATCGTAAGAAGTTGGATTCGGAACGGCGATAATTAATAAACCTTTTTCTTTTAATTTTGAATGAAAGATATCCAACATTTCGCTCTGATTTTCGATGTGTTCGAAAACGTGCCACAGCGTAATGGCTTCCAGACTTTGATTTTCTATTGAATTTAAATCATCAATAATTTTAGCTTTTGAAGTCTTATTAATTGCTGCATCTCTTGCATCAGAATTTGGTTCAAATCCAAAAGTTTCGAAATCATTTTCAATGTATTTTACAAATTCTCCGGCACCGCATCCATAATCTAAAACTTTAGAATCCTTTTTTATTCTGTCCAAAAGAATTGTTTTCTTGTATTGGAGATTGAAAGATTGCAAAAACTTATAAACTTTTTCTTTCAAACTTCCAGTGTCCTGATGATGCGAAATATAATCTTCACTCTCATAATATTTGGAAATATTCGATGGAATAGGAGAGGTTTTGAAAACGCCTTTTGTTTCAGTTTCTATCAATTCGAATTCTTCCTGAGAAAGAAAATGGTCTTTAATTTTCATTTTAAAATCTGTATTTTAAACAAAAAGAACAATGAAAATAGCATTGTTCTTTGATATGTTTCACGTGGAACATTACTTATTATCTTCCTAAATAAATCAACAAAACATTGATATCCGAAGGGGAAACACCACTGATTCTACCAGCTTGAGCAATCGTAACTGGTCTTACTTTGGTCATCTTTTGCTTAGCTTCTGTTGATAGAGAAGCTATTTTAGAATAATCGAAATCTTCAGGGATTTTAATAGTTTCCAAACGGTTTAGTTTGGCTACATTTTCCTTTTCTTTCTCGATGTAACCTTTGTATTTGATATTGATTTCAGCTTGTTCTCTTACTTCCTCTTTGTAAGCTGACGTTATATCTTTTATAGCCTGTATTTCTTCCAGTTTTTCCAATGTCATGTTAGGACGAGTCAAATAGTGAGAAGCTCTGTAAGCTTGGTCAACAGGCGAAGATTCAATAGATTCTAATATTGGATTAATAGCGCCTGGCTTGATGGAAGTTTCTCTTAAATAAGCTTCCAATTCGTCACTTTTTGTGATTTTTTCCTGAACATTTCTGAGTCTTTCCTCTTTTGCTAAACCAAGATTGTAAGCCTTTTCTGTTAATCTGATGTCTGCATTATCCTGTCTTAAAAGCAGTCTGTATTCTGCACGTGATGTGAACATTCTGTAAGGTTCCTCGGTTCCTTTTGTAATCAAATCATCGATTAATACACCGATATAGGCCTCATCTCTATTAAGAATGAATTCACCTTTATCGTGAACTTTATTGTGCGCATTAATACCTGCAATTAAGCCTTGTCCCGCTGCTTCTTCATAACCAGTCGTTCCGTTAATTTGACCAGCAAAATAAAGGTTTTGAATCAACTTAGTTTCAAGGGTGTGATAAAGTTGAGTAGGAGGGAAGTAGTCGTATTCTATCGCATAACCGGGACGGAAAACTTTGACGTTTTCGAAGCCCGGGATATGTCTCATTGCTTTGATTTGAACATCTTCTGGTAGAGAAGAACTGAATCCATTAACGTAAATTTCCACAGTTTTCCAACCTTCTGGCTCTACAAAAAGTTGATGTCTGTTTCTCTCTGCAAAACGGTTGATTTTATCTTCAATACTTGGGCAATATCTTGGTCCTGTACTTTGAATAGTTCCGTTGAACATCGGGCTTCTGTCAAAACCTTCACGTAAAATATCGTGAACCGTTTCGTTGGTATAAACAATATGACAGCTTAATTGTTTGGTTAACTTAGGAGTATCTAAATAACTGAATTTCTGTGGATTTTCGTCGCCTTTTTGTTCTTCCATTTTGGAGTAGTCTAAGCTTCTTCCGTCCACACGTGGAGGTGTTCCGGTTTTCATTCTACCAGATTCAAAACCTAGGGAAACGAGTTGTTCAGTGATTCCGAAAGCTCTTGGTTCACCCATTCTTCCGCCGCCTAATTGTTTGTCTCCAACGTGAATTAATCCATTGAGGAAAGTTCCATTTGTTAAGACAACAGATTTGGAGCGAATTTCAATACCTAAGCCTGTAATAACACCAACAGCTTTACCATTTTCTATGATTAAGCTTTTTACCATATCCTGAAAGAAGTCAAGATTTGGTGTATTTTCTAATGCTAGACGCCATTCTTCTGCAAATAGCATTCTGTCGTTTTGAGTTCTTGGCGACCACATTGCCGGGCCTTTGGAAAGGTTCAACATCTTGAATTGAATGGCAGATTTATCTGCGATAATTCCTGAGTAACCGCCCATTGCATCTATTTCACGGACGATTTGTCCTTTGGCAATTCCGCCCATTGCCGGGTTGCAGCTCATCTGTCCTATGGTCTGCATATTCATTGTTACCAAAAGGGTTTTTGAACCTAAATTTGCTGCTGCAGCTGCGGCTTCACAACCTGCATGTCCTGCTCCAACGACGATGACATCATATATATCTGTAATCATTTTATTTGCTTTTGGCTAATAGCAAATCGCTAATAGCAATAAAATTTTATTTATTTAATTGAATGTTCCACGTGAAACATTGTCAAAACTTAATTCAAAAAGTAAACTGTAACTAGCCCCTATTGCAACGTAAATCCTTTTTGTAAGAAGCGATGGGAAAAGCCAAGGACTTGCAAAAAGATTGCAGTGGAAAGCGGGAAATAGCTCCAAATAATTAATATTAAGTTACTATTGGACGTAGTCAAATAGCCCTAAAAATTTAAATATCGATTGATATAGAAATCTTCTTTTTGTCGCATTGTGGATTCTTCTTCTTCGGTTTTGTCCTTGTATCCGCAAAGATGAAGGAGACCGTGAGCCAAAACTCTTCTGAATTCTGATTCGAAATCCTGCGATAGGGTAGAAGCGTTGTCTAAAATGCGCGGCAAAGATACGAAAATATCTCCTGAGATGGTTTTTCCCTTCACATAGTCAAATGTTATGATGTCTGTGTAATAATCATGGTCGAGATAATCCTGATTGACCTTGAGCAGATACTCGTCGTCGCAAAAGATATAATTGATGTCTCCCGGTTTTTTGTTCTCGGAAAGGATCAGATCTTCCAACCAAACTGAAATGTTGGAATCGATGTTTTTTTTGTCGATGTTTTCGAAGAAATAGTTTATCATATTTTTAAAACCAATGTCCTAAGATGACACTGAATACGCCTTTATGTTTATTAAGAGATTTGCTAACATTGAGTTTTATTTGCCCAAATGGAGATTTGTATCCAGCAGTAAGTCCAATGGAGCTGTAATTGAGTTTAACAGCATCTTCAAATTTGATAGAGTTGAAAAGATTGGCAATGCTGAAATTTCCAACCAAAAAATAATTTTTGCTGAATCTGAACTGGAAATCATTGGAGGCAAGGAAAATATTATTATCGCTCAAAGATGCAAATTGATAGCCTGCAAATCTTTTGAAATTTCCCATCGGCTGCTCAAAAATTCCGCCAACTCTGTATTGATAAAATGAGGGAAGATTGGCTTCTCCAATTGTAATTCCGCCATATAAATTCAGACGATAGGTGAACATTTTTGATATATAAAAATTCATCTTGATGTCAGCTTTTACAAGAATTGGTTTTTTTTCCAAGTCGTCGCCAAAAAGGTCTAAAATTTTACCTTCGGCATTCAAGTAAAATCCTTTTGTTGCAAAATCTTTATCATTCTGAGTGTCGCTTTTTACAAACAAGTAAGGGTTGAGAAATTTTTCACTGTGTTCTTCGAGGCCATTTTTTTCACTTTCAAAATAATCGTGATTAATTCCGCCTCCAACTGCAAATTTGTCTTTCCAAACAGATTGGATATAAGCTTCGTTTCTGAGCCATTTCCAGCTTTCTACAGTATTATTGTCAAAGTTCTTTAAATCGAAGCTCATTCCTGACGAATAAAGCCCAAAACCAGGAATATAACCATTATCTATAAAGTAATTGAAATAATATCGTGGACTATCACCTATAACAACATCCAAAGAAAGATTCGAGTTTCTAAAAAGAAGACGTTTTGCAGAATAATTCAGCAATAATCCGGTTTTAAAAATCTCATCATAATGCAATCCGAATTTCAGGAAATGCCTTGTGTCATCTTCTGTAACGTTCAATTTTAGATAATAACTGTTGTTTTCCTGTACGATGTCGTAGTTGATGAATTTATAATTGTTAGTTGCATAAAGTTTATCGAGCATTTTGTTGATGCTTCCATAAGTCTGTATTGAAGGAAGTTTCAGCCCCATTTTTCCTCGGACGTAATTTGATTTGTAAATTTTTCCATTTTCGACCACAAGGCTGTCGATTTTATAAACGCTTGAATAGATTGGATTGATGGAAGAACGGATTCTATCGAATTTACGCTTGGGTAATTTCTTTAGAATATCTACATATTTTAAAGCTTCCACATAACCACTATCTAATATTTTACGTTTGTTATCATAGCTTGTAGCGGTCATTCCGGTAAGGTCTGGCTTGATATTGATGTCTGTGTATTTATACTGATTAACCGTTTCTTTTTGAATACCAAAATCAATGATCTGATTCAGAATTGAAATCATATTACTAAGGTTATCACGTTTTGCCAAAGGCTGATTGAGGTCAACACCAATTACAATGTCAATTCCTTTATCTTTCAATGGTTTTGAAGGGAAATTAACGCTCATTGCCCCATCCACATAAATACTGTCGCCAATTTTAACAGGCTCCAAAAGCGAAGGAAAAGCAGAACTAGCCAAAATTGAGGAGACCAAATCACCTTTCTCGAAAATCTTCATTTGTCCGCTTTCCAAATTCGTTGCAATACAAAGGAAAGGAATTGGCAATGTCGAGAAATCATCAATATTAGAAACATTTCTAAGAAGTTCCTTCAACATATAAACATTACGTTGTCCTGTGCTGATAGAAGACGGAAAGCTGATTTTTCCATTTTTGAGAGGAACTGAAAAAAGGTATTTATCAACGCTTTTATTGAAAAAGCTGGTTTCCTGTCTTGTTTTTGGGTCGGTAATCAACGAATAGAAATCTGTATCCATCACGATTTTCTCAATGTCTTTTCCTGTGTAGCCGGCAGCGTACAAACCGCCGACAATTGCGCCCATACTGGTTCCAGAGATGTAGTCGATTTTAACACCAAGAGAATCCAAAACTTTCAGAACCCCAACGTGTGTAAAACCTTTCGCGCCACCACCGGAAAGAGAAAGTCCAATTCTTGGATTTTTTGGGATGACAAGATTTTCTTTTACCTGAGAATAACCGGTCAGATAAGCTAAGAAAATTATCAGATAAAAGAGTTTCTTAATCATTTTAATTTTTTATATAAATTCTTTTAACTCTCGGAGATATGGAGGTTAAAACTTCGTAAGTGATTGTTTGGCAATATTTTGCAAATTCTTCCAATGTCGGATTTGAATTGAAAATCACGACAGAATCACCTTCTTTCACGTTGGCATTTTCTACATTTATCATCATCATATCCATACAGACGTTGCCGACAATTGGACAAAGTTTTTTATTAATACCAACATTTCCGACTTTATTTCCCACCAATCTTGGGATTCCATCTGCATAACCAACGGGAATTGTTGCGATTTTCGTATCGTGGTCGGCTTTGTACTTTCTGCTGTAACCTACAGATTCTCCGCATTTTACTTCTGAAATCTGAGAAACCACAGTTTTAAAACTTACCGAATTTTGAAGTTGCTTTTTAATGCTTTTATTAGAAGTTTCTCCGATCATTCCAATCCCAATTCTTACCATATCATATTGATAATCAGAATAATTTGTAATTCCTGCAGAATTCAAAATGTGTCTTAAAGGTTTGTAACCAAGTTGATTAATTAAATAACTTGAATTTTTCTCAAACGTTTCAATTTGATTTAATGTAAATTCTTTTTCTTCAGGAACATCAGATGAAGACAAATGACTGAAAAGACTTTGAACTTTTACATTCATGGTATTCAACTTTTCAGTTAATTCATCCAATTCAAAATCCTTAAAACCAAGACGATGCATTCCTGTTTCCAATTTGATATGAATCGGATATTTCTGTTGGTTTCCAGATTTAATCAATTGCTCATTAAATAATTCTAAAACTCTCAGGCTGTAAATTTCTGGTTCTAAATTATATTCAATCACAGCATCATAACTGTGTTGTTCAGGATTCATCACAATGATTGGTGTGGTGATTCCTTTTTTTCGCAATTCAACACCTTCGTCTGCAAATGCAACCCCAAGATAATCAATATGATGATGCTGGAGAAATTCTGAAATTTCATAACTTCCTAATCCATACGCATTTGCTTTTACCATTGCCATCATTTTGGTCTCCGGTTTTAACAGAGATTTATGGTAGTTGATGTTATGAAGAATAGCATTCAAATTAATTTCAAGAACGGTGTCATGTTTTCTTAGCTCAAGAATTTCCTTGATTTTTTCAATCTCAAATTTTCTCGCACCTTTCAATAAAATAACTTGATCTTCAATTTCATTAATGATTTTACTATCAATGTATTGACTTGTATTATTAAAAGTGTAAGTTTCAGATGTAAATAATTCGTGGAAATTGCTGATTTCCTCTCCAATTAAGAAAACTTTGTCGAATTTCTGTTCATTCACAAGTTCTGCGACCTCAGAATAAAGTTCTTGCGAGTTCTCATTAGAATCCAAAATATCAGTCAGAATCAGAGATTTTTTTGGTTTGTTATATTCACCGATAAATTGAAAAGCAATTTTTAGAGAGTCCAAATCCAGATTGTAAGAATCATTGATTATCAGATTATTTCTAATTCCTTCAATACTTTCAAGACGCATTTCAATCGCTTTCAAAGCATCTATTTTTTCTTTGATGTCAGAATTTGAAATCTTCAATTGTTTTAAAATGCCAATCAATGCGAGAACATTCGTCAAAGTTGCTTCATCACGTTGAAAAATTGGAAGCGTAATAATTTCATCAAAATACTTGATTTGAATATCCTGAGTTCTGTCATTAACATCAGAAATAATATGAATATCATAATTAATTTCTAATCCGTACGATATTAATTTTTTACTTGAGTATAGTTGATTTATAATTTTGTCTGTCAGTAAATTATCAGCATTATAAAATATAATTTCTGAGTTTTTGAATAGCTTTAATTTCTCATTAATCAATTCTTCTTCAGAACTGAAATTCGCAGAATGTGCCGAACCAATATGAGTCAGCAAACCAATCTTTGGATGGAAAATATTTTCCTGATTGTCCATTTCATCAGGCTTAGATATCCCAACTTCAAAGATTCCCAACTCGTGTTTTTTCTCAATTTGAAGTAATGATAAAGGCAATCCGATTTGAGAATTAAAACTCTTCGGACTTTTAACCGTCACAAATTCACTAGAAAGACATTGATACAGCCATTCTTTCAAAATCGTTTTTCCGTTGCTTCCGGTGATTCCAATCGAATTGATGTTGGAATTTTCAAAATGATATTTTGCCAAAGTCTGTAAAAACTCAACCGAATTTTTTGTAATGATTTGATTGATAGAAGGATTATCGATTTTATTTTCAGTGATAATCGTATCAATTCCTTTCTCGATTGCTGAATCAATATATTTTTGACCGGAATTTTTTTTGGTATTAATGGCAAGAAATGCAGTATGCTTAGTAGAATAAATCGTCCTACTGTCAAAAGCAATATTTTTGATTTTGATTTCACTGTTTCCGATGACTTCGGAATTGGTGATGTCTGCAATTTCTTTTATGGTGTAATTCATTGATTTACAAAGAATAAACTATTTATTTTTTTCTAAAACTTCTTCCACAAAAACGCTTCTACTCACGGCGTCGTAAGCTTCGGTTTCTCCCAATTCCACAAGGTCTTGTCCAGCAGAAGTTCGCATAGAGTAATTGGCTAAATTGCCTGTTCGTCTGCAAATCGCGTGCACTTTCGTCACATATTCTGCAGTTGCCATTAGATTGGGCATTGGTCCGAAAGGTCGTCCAAGAAAATCCATATCCAAACCGGCAATCACAACTCTTATTCCGTTGTTTGCCAATTGATTAGCAACGTCAACAATGCTTTCGTCAAAAAATTGGGCTTCGTCAATTGCAACCACGTGACAATTCGAACCCAGCAAAAGTATTTCGGAAGGACTTTCAACTACTGTACTTCTGATTTTGTTTTGGTTGTGAGAAACCACATCTTCGTCAGAATACCTGGTGTCGATTTTCGGTTTGAAAATTTCCACAATTTGACCGGCCATTTCTGCACGGCGAAGTCTCCTGATGAGTTCCTCCGTTTTGCCGGAAAACATCGAGCCACAAATAACCTCCATCCAACCACTTTGTTTGGAATGATTGATTGTATTTTCTAAAAACATTATTAATTTAGCAAAAAATTGTTTTAAAATTCAATTAAGAAAAACTTAACGAAATCCTTTTACAGAACAAAATTGTTCTTAAATTTATAAACATCAAATTTAAGTAAAAATTAATAAGATATATTATGCAAAACTTGCAACATCCATACGAAGAAATTTTCGATGAAATCAAGATTCTTTTGGCAGAATTGTCTAATTCCGATTCTTTTGAAAATCTTTTAACCAAAGAAAATAAACTGAATCAGATTTATCAAAAATTTTCTTTCCTAAAAATTTCTAATGATTTTGGATTTTCGTCAACTGCGAATGAAGCTTTAGAAGTTGTTGAAAATCAAGAAACAAACCTTGATTCTAATTTAATTTCTGTTGAGGAATTTGAGGATAAAAATAAAGTTGCGGAAATCATCGTGGCAGAAACAGAAGTTCACGATATTTTCGATGATGTTCCGGAAGTTGAGGAAGTTCATTCATTTAAAGAAATTGACGAGCAAGAACATTCTCAGGAAAATGGGGTTGAAGAAGTTTCTAATTTTGCAGAAGTCGAATCAGAAGAAAATCAAGTTGAAGAGGAGAGTCACTCTGAGGAAATTCCATTTATAGAAGATGAATCTATAGAAGAAGTTTCAAGTTTTGCCGAAATAGATTCTGAGGAAAATGAATTGGTAGAAGAAGTTTCAAGTTTTGCCGAAATAGATTCTGAAGAAAATAAAGGTGAGGAAAATATTAAAGCTGAAGAAAGTGAATTTGTTTCTGAAATCGAGGAGAATCTATTACAAGACAGTTCTCAGAAATTAGAACCGATGCAAGACAGCCAGTTTTCTTTTGCGATGAATAGAGAAGAAGTTCAGGAGCCGAAAAAAGATGATTACCAAGAAAGACTTGCGGAAAAAGAAGCTAAACTGAAAGAATTGGAAGAGAACCGCAGAAAAATTGTGGAGCTTTCCAAAAATACAATTCCTCAGGAAAAGCCAAAACAGGATTATGAAGCGCAAGACGAGCATCCGGATAAGAAATTCAAGCTGGCAAACATCAAAGGTTTGAAAGTGGCAAAATCACTTTTCGATGATGACCATTTGGAAGAGGTTGAACAACATCAGCCAAAACAAGATTCTGGAAGCCTTTTGAAAAATAATGTGCCGACAGATTATATGGAAGCACCTAAACCAAAACCAGAATTCAAGCTCGATTTGAATGATAGAATCGCATTCTCTCAACATCTTTTTGATGGAAGTCAAAGTGAATTGAATCAAGTGGTTACCGTTCTTAATTCTTTCACTTCTCTCGATAAAGCTCAGGAGTTTTTGAGTGATATCTATTACGAAAGAGATTGGAAAAAAGTGGATAGTTACGCGCAGAGATTGTGGACTTTGGTGGAAAATAGATTTTTATAAATGAGTGGAATTTTATATTTCGTACCAACGCCAATCGGGAATCTGGAAGATATGACTTTCCGTGCGGTAAAAGTGCTGAAAGAAGTAGATTATATTTTGTGCGAGGACACCAGAACTTCGGGATTTCTCCTGAAGCATTATGAGATTTCAAAACCTTTGAAGTCCTATCATTTGCACAACGAGCATAATATGACCGAGAAGGTCATCAATGATTTGGAAAACGGCCAAACGATTGCGATCATCACGGACGCAGGAACGCCGGGAATTTCTGACCCAGGTTATCTTTTGGCAAAAGCTTGTGCAGATAAAGATTTGGAAATGATTTGTTTGCCTGGCGCGACAGCTTTTGTTCCGGCGCTTGTAGTTTCCGGATTGCCGAATCACGACTTCTACTTCGCCGGCTTCCTTCCACAAAAAAAGGGACGACAAACCAAACTGAAACAACTGGCAGAAGAAAAGAAAACCATCATTCTTTACGAAAGTCCGCACAAAATCAATACAACTTTGGAACAAATAAAAGAATTCTTCGGGGATGAGACCAAAGTGAGCCTGAGCAGAGAGATTTCCAAGAAATTCGAGGAAACTAAACGTGGAAATATTGATGAATTAATAGCATTCTCCAAAAGCAAAACTTTGAAAGGGGAGATTGTTTTGATTGTGAATAATTCTTAAAATACTATTTTTGCCATAACAAATAGAAAATACGATACAACTATATGGGACTATTAGAAGGAAAAGTTGCGATTATCACAGGTGCAACCCGAGGAATCGGAAGAGGAATTGCTGAAGTTTTTGCTAAAGAAGGAGCAAAGATTGCGTTCACTTATGCCGGTTCTGTTGAGAAAGCCAAAGAATTGGAAACTGAATTGAGCAAAACGACTCAAATCAAAGGTTATCAGTCAGATGCGTCAGACTACGATGCCGCTCAGAAACTGGTAGAAGATGTTTTAGCAGAATTCGGAGCGATTGATATCTTGGTAAATAATGCTGGAATCACAAGAGACAACCTGCTGATGAGAATGTCAAAAGACGATTGGGACACGATTATCAAAGTGAATCTGGACTCCGTTTTCAACCTGACCAAAGCCGTTATCAAACCAATGATGAAAGCAAAATCCGGTTCTATCATCAATATGACTTCTGTGGTTGGTGTGAAAGGAAATGCCGGACAAGCAAACTACGCCGCTTCAAAAGCCGGAGTTATTGGTTTCACAAAATCCATCGCATTGGAATTAGGTTCCAGAAACATCCGTTGCAACGCCATTGCACCAGGTTTCATCGAGACTGAAATGACTGCAGCATTGGACGAAAAAACCGTTCAAAGTTGGAGAGACGGGATTCCGTTAAAACGTGGCGGGCAGCCGGAAGATGTTGCTAACGCGTGCGTTTTCTTTGGAAGCAATATGTCTTCTTACATTTCCGGCCAAGTCCTGAATGTTGACGGCGGCATGTTGACTTAAAAATTTGATAATCAAAATAGTACAAAGGCTTTTGACTCGTTCAAGAGCCTTTTATTTTTTAGGAGCAAGACGTTTCAATTTCTTTTCACCATTCCAACCCGCTATCCGCTATATCTTTTTTGCCATTGCGACCGACGCGAAGTCATCAGTTGAACTTTTCCCCAATCGCAATGCCAAAAAAGGATGCCGCTACTATCGGGGCTATGTTGAGGTTTCAACCATCTATCAAACAAAAAAACCGCCTCGTTTTAAGAGAGGTGGTTTTTGAAATTGTTTTTATCAAAATTAAATTTATCCGTTAAAAACCTGATTCTCCTGCTCTTGAACTCTAATGAAAGTCGTTCTCTTGGAAAGTTCTTTCAGCTTCGATGCTCCAACATAAGTACAAGTGGATCGTACGCCACCAAGAATATCTTTCACTGTGTCAGAAACCGGACCTTTGTATTCTACTTTTACAGTTTTCCCTTCCGAAGCACGATATTCTGCAACCCCGCCAGCATGTTTGTCCATCGCAGTTTGAGAACTCATTCCGTAAAATAATCTGAAAGTTTTTCCATTTTCTTCCACTATTTCGCCGCCACTTTCGTCGTGTCCGGCAAACATTCCGCCAAGCATTACAAAATCTGAACCGCCACCAAACGCTTTCGCCACATCACCCGGAACTTTACAACCGCCATCACCAATGATTTGTCCGCCCAATCCGTGAGCGGCATCAGCACATTCTATGATTGCAGAAAGTTGGGGATAACCTACTCCAGTTTTTACACGCGTTGTACAAACCGAACCAGGGCCAATTCCTACCTTGATGATATCAGCACCAGCAAGAATCAATTCTTCCACCATTTCGCCGGTTACAACGTTTCCAGCGATGATTATTTTATCTTTGAAATTTTCTCGGGCCTTCTTTACAAATTGAACAAAATGTTCAGAATACCCATTCGCCACATCAATACAAAGAAATTGAATCTTCGGATTGGCGTCCAAGATTGTTTTGATTTTTTCTTCGTCCGCTTTTCCGGTTCCGGTGCTGAGCGCGATGTATTGGTAGAATTCATCGGATTTTCCGTTAAGGAATTGATTCCATTCTTCAACTGAATAATGCTTGTGGATTGCGGTGATTATTTTTTCTTTGGACAGGGCTTCTGCCATTTCGAAAGTGCCGACTGTGTCCATATTGGCGGCAATCAACGGAACGCCGCTCCATTTTTTCCGGGTGTGCAGAAAAGTGAATTCTCTTTCTATCGTAACTTCTGAACGGGATTTGAGTGTAGAACGTTTCGGGCGAAACATCACATCTTTGAACCCTAACTTGATTTCGTTTTCTATTCGCATAGTTCAAAATTAGTATTTATTTTTTTGAAAAAGAACGATTATTCTATTCGAATTCTATTAATCATTTTTAAACTATTTGAAAAGACAAAATCTTTTACAATCAAATGAAATCAAAGAAACCGAAATCCCTTAGGTAATAAGAACATTCACATATTTTCAATTATTCAATGCGTTGAATAATTTGATGAAATGTTTATTTATACGATTGAAAAAATCATCAATTTGCCGAAAGAGGAAACGGATTTGGAGTTTTGATTTATTTAAAACACAAAGTTTGTTAATCTTCTGTTATATTAAAAGCAATGTAATATAAAATCCCTCTCATTTTTGAAAGGGATTGTTATAATTATTTATATTTTATTGCTGTATCGATTTCTACAGGATTATTATATTGCTTTAGAAGCATTTTCATGTCATTTTCATCCTGTTTAGTATAATCAAAAGGCAAATTATTCTTCATACAGTATTGACGAAGTTGGGCTAACGGATTTTTATAATTGTCTAACAAAAGATTCTGATATTTACTAAAGCTAACTTCAATAGCCCGTCTTTTACTGGAATTTTCAAGAAAATCCGTTGTATTGATAGTATTATATTTTCTCTCACCAATCAATGTGAAATGATAATTTTCTTTATCATCATAGACCTCGAAAATTAACCCAGGTAATCCATTAAATTTATATGGACCTTCGAAGACCTGAATATCTTTACAAAACCAAGCTGTCCAGAACCGTCCTCCATAAAATGCCGTAGCTTTTTGTAATTCATAGTTTTCTGTTCTCTTTTTCTCCTTTGATAACTTCCAGTTGATTTTATCATTGGTTTGATACACATAATAATCTATTGATACCAGCCGGTAATTCTTGTTAAGTGAAGATTGATATTTGCGTTTTGTTTCCAAACCAACTTTACTCAATATACTGGTTTTTAATCCACTTAAGTCAGTTGCATTTAAAGAGTCCTGTTTATATAAATTATAATCAAAAAATTTGCTTTCCCCTCCTTCAATCAGTAGAACTTGTGGTGCATTTACGATCATCCCCTTCAAAGTATCCATTTTATACTTTAAGTCATATAGATATATATGCTTATTTTGAGAAAAAAATAATGGGGATAAAAAGATATAAAGAAATGAAAACAATTTCATAATTAAAATTTATAATCCTGTTGCTATAATACTAGGCGAAGTTGTTGTTTTTGTACAATCTCCCGTACAAGGTGTGCACGCAGATGACAGCGCAACACATCCAAAATCCTGAGAACAGCCTGATGTAGTACAAGAAGTTCCCATCGAACGCAAAGAGATTGAATTGTTATTTGATATTTCCACATAAGTTTTAGTGACATAACCATTATCACTTGTCAAAATTAAATTATAAATTCCATTATCATATTGGATAATTTCAGATTTGACATAATTCATATCAATGTTCAAAGTTTCTTTTAATCTTTTAACTAGATTTGTTTTTATTAAATCAATTTCCTTCGTATTGAGAATAAATCGATTATTTGCTTTTACTGCAATTACCGTTCCTGGCTGAACTTCGTTTAACTGAACATTTGTAAAACTAACCGTTTGGGAGAATACAATTGTTCCAAAACACACACATAATATTAATAGTAAATTTTTCATAATTGAAAATAATTTTAAAGTTTTTTAATAAATTTTTAGCACTTGTGTTTTCCGGATTCCACATCAACAAATCTAAAAATACTTTTACCATACCAAAAACCTGTTTCTGGGAATAAACGCTCTGTTTTCGGGAATTGATTCTATTAGGAATTTTGTTACATTTGTGTAAATAAACAAAAATATGAATACCCAAATAGGACATAGAATTAGACGATTAAGAGAAAACAAAGGATTCTCGCAAGAAGAAATGGCCGAGAGACTTCATATTTCGCGCTCTGCTTATAGTAGAATAGAAAACGGAGAAACCAATTCTTGGGTTAACCATATTGAAAAACTAAGTAATGAATTAGATATAAAACCGGAAGAATTAATAATAGATTCGGAGAACTTCAATCAAACAAATAGAGAGAATTCTTCTGCAGTACAGGCAAGTACCCACCACGACACCCATATTACGGTCAACCAACTTTCAGAAAAAGTAATAGAACTATATGAAGAACGTATCAGTGAATTAAAAAAGGAAGTGGAATTCTGGAAAAATAAATCTGGGAATTGATTTAATTTCGAAAAGAGGAATCGAATCTGGAGTTTAAAAAATCAAACAAAAACTGCGAATTGCCATTCCGTAGGAATCTCTGTTTTGTTTAGATTCCTACGGAATGACAATATTATCTTAATAATTATTACTTCAACTCCGCAAAATACTGCTTCAAAATATCTGCATTATTACATTCCGAAGTCATTACTTCCAAAATCTTTGGTTTCGGATTAGGTTTGAAAAAATTTGGTAAAACTCGGTCAAGCGTAATTTCGTCTTCAACTTTCGTATAATCAAAACCAAAATTTTTCGCCAATAATTCCGCATTTCTGTGATGTGTGGTGGCGATAAACTCATCCAAAGCGTTGGTTCCACTTGGTCCAGGAATAATTTTGAAAATGTTGCCCTCGCCGTTGTTGAAAATCACAATCCTCGTGTACGGCGGAATGTATTGGTTCCAAAGTCCATTGATGTCGTAGAAAAATGACAAATCTCCGGTAATCAAAATCGTCGGTTCGTCTTCCATCATCGCAAATCCCATTGCGGTAGAAGTACAGCCGTCGATTCCGCTGGTTCCTCGGTTGCAATACACGTCGTGCTTTTGATAATCAAACAATTGCGCATATCTAATCGCTGAGCTATTGGAGAAATGAATCTTGTAATTCTCAGGAATATGATTGGATAACTGATTGAAAAGATAGAAATCCGAGAACGGTGCTTTGTTTAGATATTCCTCGTGTTTCGCGTCTTTTTTGTCCTTCAAAACGTCCCAAAGATTGAAAAAAGGTCTCGGTTCCAGATTGATGGATTTCAATAATTTGGAAAAGAAAATCTCAGCTTTAGTTTCAATTTTTTGAGTTAAGGCGAAGTAAGTGTCTGGCTGCCAATATTCATCGATGTGCCAATGTTGTGCCGGTTGGGCTTTTCTAAGGAATTGTTTTACTCTTTTGGACACTACATTTTGCCCGATGGTGATTAATAAATCGGGTGCGTAAGTTCTGTAATCTTCGTCAGTAAAATCGGTGATATATCGGTCAATATGAGCGAAAAATTTCTCGTGCTGAAGATTGGAATTCATTTCTGTTAAAACCACAACCGTATGATTTTTAACCAATTGAGAAAGTTGAGCTTGCAATTCCGGATTCGGTGCTAATGTTCCGGCAAGAATCAAAATTCGTTTTGATGTATGCCAATCCGCAATCAGGCTTGACGGAATTTCATAGGTCTTTTTCTGAATCGTTTTTTCGACAATGGGTAAAACCGGCAATTCATCCACCAAATTGTAAAGTGGCTCATTCAAAGGAATGTTGATGTGAACCGGACCGCTTTTTTCGATGCAAAGTTCGACCGCTTTTTTGATGGTTTCGAAGTTATGGTCATCTGCGCCGTCTTTTTCATCCTCCAACAATTCGAAATCGCCGTAAGAATGCTGCTGGAAAAGATTTTTCTGACGAATCGTTTGTCCATCAAACAAATCCACAAAATCCGAAGGTCTGTCCGCGGTCAAAATCAAAAGTGGAATATTTTGATAAAACGCTTCCACAACGGCAGGATAATAATTGGTTGCAGCAGAACCGCTCGTACAAGTGATTGCAACAGGTTTTTTAATCGATTTTGAAATTCCCAATCCTACAAAAGCCGCCGCTCTTTCGTCCACAATACTGTAACACTGGAACGCATCAATCTCGGAAAAATGAATCGACAAAGGCGCATTTCTGGAACCTGGAGAAATGATGATTTTATCGATGCCGTATTGTTCAAGAATATGTGCGAGAATCTGGATGCTGCGTTTTGCGGAATATTGCTTCATTTGGGAAAATTACTGAGAAATAAATCAGTTTGCAAATTTAATCAAAACCTTTAATCATGAAGTTGTATTTTATCGCAAAGGCACAAAAAATTTAGACAAAGCAGTTGTCTTAAGTCGCAAAGATTGTTTTCGATTTTTTTTGCGGCTTTTAAGAAGTTGTAATTAATAACATTTTGCGACTTTGCGTTTAGAAAAAACTAAAATAATCGCAATTGTTGCGTTCGGCTTCCCGTAAAATGTTCAGTTGTCAGACTTGCTCTTTCCTTATTATTGAAAAATTTCTTCTTCCCGATCTCAAAAGTTTTATGAATCATTTCGGCAATATTTCCTTCGCCTTTATATCTTTCATAAAATCTTTTCTCGCCGAGATTTCCACCTCGCATTGAGCGGATAAGATTCAGAACTTTGTCCTTTCTGTCGGGGAAATGTTTTTCCAGCCATTGGATAAAAACGGGTTCAACTGTGTCGTTTAATCTCACTAAAGTATAACCGCAGCTTCTTGCTCCCGCTTCGGAAACGGCTTTCATTATGCCAAGACTTTCATCGCTCGTCAATCCTGGAATGACTGGCGCAATCATTACATTCACAGGAATATTTTTCTCAGATAAAACTTCTATGGCTTTCAGTTTGTTTTTTGCGGTTGAAGTTCGTGGTTCCATCACGCGTCGAAGTTCTTCGTTGATTGTCGGAATACTCAACGAAACGGAAATCAGATTTTTATCCGCCATTTTTTCAAGAATGTCAATATCTCTCAGAACCAAAGCGTTTTTGGTAATGATGGAAACCGGATGTCTGTAATCCAAACAAACCTGAAGTAATTTTCGCGTGATTTCGAATTGTCTTTCAATCGGTTGGTAACAATCTGTGTTTCCAGAAAGCATAATCGTTTTTGGAACGTAAGATTTTTTCTGAAAGGTTTTCTCCAAAAGTTCCGGCGCGTTTTTCTTGACCATCAGTTTTCTTTCGAAATCTACGCCTGCGCTGTAACCCCAAAATTCGTGCGTCGGTCTGGCGAAACAGTAGGAACAACCGTGTTCGCAACCTTGGTAAGGATTCATAGAATAGTCCATCATCAGGTCAGGACTTTTAATCACATTAATAATGCTTTTCGGAAAAACCTCTGTGACCTGCGTTTTGATTTTATCCAATTCATAGTCTTCCGGCTCGAAAGTATATTTGTCGAATCTGTTGATGACATTGCGTTGCGCACCTTGACCTTTTGGAATTAAATCTGACATTGAAAGGTTTGGAATTAATGTAATTTCTCGCAGATTTAATAGATTTTGCAGATATTTCATTGAAAATGGATTTGCTTAATTAGCAAAATCAGCGAGAGAATAATTTCAAAATTAGCACTTGAAAAATGAAAAACATCTTAAAATTCCGGAAAGTTTTCCACAAAAAAATCCGGCTCGTGAGAACCGGAAATCTGTATAATTTAAATAGTGTGCGTCATAAAAATGCGTCTAACTCTACACCGTCATCCGCGGATGCATAAGGACTTCTCCTGGAATTCCCGAACAGGTGATGATGGTCAGAATAATCGCTGTTGTAAACTCTGTTTCTTAAATATTTTCTCGCCACCAAAACGCCCAGAACAGCTGCTGTCCCGAAGATTCCGGCAAAGATGATTTCTACGTTTCTCTTCATATCATTAAAGATTAATATTTTTTTCCAAGCAAAAGATGTTCCTTTTTGAGTCGCAAACTTCAATCTTATCAAAAATTTAAGATTCTGAACGGCAGTTTTTACAGTTCAGTCGGTTTTTTTAACAATTCGGTCATATATAATTGCTTAACTTTTCTTTCTGTCCTAATTTTGAACCAGGAAATTAAAATATGAATAAAAAATCATTACTAACACTCTCGTGGATTACACTTGGCTCATCCATTTTTTTCTTCACGTTTTTCTCGAATGCAAAGACTTTGGAAAGCTTTGGTTACAACTTGCTGATTTCAGCGATGTATGCATTTGGCTTAGGGTTGAGTAATGGTTATGTGAATGATTTTCTCAATAAAAAACTTTCGTGGACAGAACAGACCAGACTTAGAACCATTCTGGGAATCGTAGCAACATTAATTGTCAACTTCATAATGGTTTATGCGTGTAATTATGTAAACTATGTTGTTATCCAAAAAGTGGCTACTGCAGAGGATATTTTTTCCGGAAAATATAATTTTACCAATTGGTTTATGATAAATTTTGCGTTGATGATTTCGGCTTTCCTTCACGCCAAAGGTTTTATGGAGGAACTGAAAAACAATACCAAAAAAGAAGTCGTAGAGCAGAAACTGATTGCAAAATCTGCCAATGCCCAATTCGAATCTTTGAAAAATCAATTGGACCCGCATTTTCTCTTTAATTCTTTGAATGTTTTAACCGCTTTGATTGATGAAAACCCAGAACAGGCACAGAAATTTACAACATCGATGTCGAAAATTTATCGCTACGTTTTGGAGCAAAAAGACAAGGAAATGGTAAAAGTGGAGGATGAGGTAGAGTTTGCTAAAATCTATTGCAACCTTCTGAAGACCAGATTTGAAGACAGCGTGAATTTCATTTTTGACGTTAATCCTGACGATTTGCAAAAACTGGTTGTGCCGCTTTCATTACAATTATTACTGGAAAATTGCATCAAACATAATTTTGCCACCTCATCAAAACCCTTGAACATCAGAGTCTTCACAGAAGGAAAATTTCTCTGCATCGAAAATAATCTTCAGGCAAGAGAACAACTCAAAGAAAGCGCGGGAATCGGGTTGGCAAACATCGTTCAGCGCTACGCACTTCTTACCAAAGACAATGTTTATATAGAAAAATCAGAACAGACTTTCAAAGTAAAAATACCAATATTAATAGAAAAAAATTCTCAAAAAATGACAACTTACACCTCACAAACAACAGAAAATGTCGCTTATGAAAAAGCGGTAAAAAGAGTAAAAGAACTGAAAGGTTTCTACGGAAATTTAATTTCATATTGCATTATCATTCCATTTTTGATAATCCTTAATCTAATCACTTCTCCAAGAGAAATCTGGTTTTACTGGCCAATGTTGGGATGGGGAATTGGATTAGCAGCGCACGGAATGAACGTTTTTGCCATCGGTAAAAATTGGGAAGAAAAGAAAATACAGGAGATTCTTCGCAAGGATGACTTCAAAAAATATTAGCTATGGATACTGATTTTGAGAAACTAAGACTGAAGCTGGCCAAAGCAAGAATGAAAGAAATAAAAGCTTTTTACATAATGCTTTCTGGAATCGTTATTCTAATGCCTTATCTCATTTTTATCAACTTAAAAACCAATCCTGAGTTTCACTGGTTTTGGTTTCCAATAGTTGGATTTGGAATCAGCATTTTGGGATATTCAATCTATCTTTTTACCGGCAAAAACTGGGAAGAAAACAAAATTCGAAAAATAATGAACAATCAAAATAACCTTCAAAACTAAAGAAAATGGAAATTATCAATAAAGAAAATCCGCGTTACGAAGTGGCTGCTGAAAGAGTAAGAAAAATCAAAAAATTCTATACCGGAATTTTGGTTTTCGCAATTGTATTTGGAGTCGTTTATGGCATCAAATTCTTCAAACACGGATTTCCACAAAACCTGGGAGAGATGCAGGTTTCCTGGATTTTTATCATCTGGGGACTGATTCTCGCAATCAAAGGAATTAAGTTATTTTTCTTCAATTCTGATTGGGAAAATGATATGATTAACAAAGAACTCAAAAAACAAAACAATGGAAATTATCAAAGATAAAAATGAAATCAAATACCTTGAAGCTAAGAAAAGAGTAAAAAAGCTGAAAGGGTTTTATATTCATTTGACGATTTATGTGCTTGTCAATCTGTTGATTGTGTTCATTAATATCCAAAATCTGAAACCTGGCGAGAGTTATTTCAAATTTGAAAATTTTGTCACATTATTCTTTTGGGGCATTGGCTTGCTCGCACACGGAATGAGTGTTTTTGTTCCTCAATTTATTCTTGGAAAAAATTGGGAGGAGAGAAAAATTCGGGAAATAATGGATAAAGAAAAATAATATTTTACTTAATTTCGATTTTAGAAAAAACTATAGGAATGATAAGAACGATAATCATAGAAGACGAGAAACCGGCAGTCAGAAGACTGGAAAAATTATTGGGTTTGTTTTCTGATTTAGAAGTAGTTGCAAGCCTTAATTCTGTGGAGGAATCGGTCGATTGGTTTCAGAATAATGAACATCCGCAATTGATTTTTTCGGACATTGTCCTTGGTGATGGATTGTCGTTTGATATTTTTGATAAAGTTTCTACCAAGGCTTTTATCATTTATACAACGGCTTTTGACCAATATACTCTGAAAGCTTTCAAACTCAACAGCATCGATTATCTTCTAAAGCCAATTGAAGAAGAAGATTTAGCAAAAGCCATTGAGAAGTTCAAATCATTTTTACCGGAGCAAGGCGCTGTTAATTCTCAGGAAATCAGACAAATTGTCAAGAAAGAACAGGCCACGCTTTCCAGAATTTTGGTCAAGATCGGTTATAATTTGAAAGTTGTTTCCATTAATGAAGTCAGTTGTTTCTACAGCGAGAACAAAATCGTCTATCTTCAAACCAAAGAACGTAATTTTCCAACCGATTTTACATTAGACGAATTGGAAAATGTTCTGGAACCATCCAAATTTTTCCGTGTCAACAGACAATTTATCATCAGTTCAGATTACATCAAAAACATTCATACGTCGCCAAATTATAAAGTCGATCTGGAGTTTCAGCCGGATGAGGAAATTACAGTGAGCCGAGATAGGGTCAAGGATTTTAAAGATTGGTTGGCCGGAAATTAATTATTAAAAACAAAACCTCCAGATGTCTGAAGGTTTTGTCATTTTAAATTTTGATTTATAAGCTTTCGTAATTAAGCCTTCTTACGCTCAGGTCTTTGCCCATCTTTTCTAAAACCATCTTTCGGATGTTCTTTGCGATTCGCTTGGAACTTTGTATATTGGTCTTTTGACAGGATTTTTTGAATGCGTCCGTCAAAGTCTTTTCTGTCTTTTTCAAACTTTGCTTTCATTTTAGGATCGTCCTGCCTTTGTCCTTTCGCGCCTTGAGGTCCGTTTTTTGCAAACTTCGCTTCTCTTTCTTTGTAAAGCGCTTGTATTTTTTGCTTCTGAGCTGGCGTAAGATTGTAGTTGTCAAACTCTTTCATTCGTTGCTCCGTTGTTGGCCTTTGACCTCTATCTTGTCTCTCTTGTGCGTTTATCGTTAATGCTAAAAATAAACCTGCGACTGCTAATAACTTTTTCATAATAAATAATTTTACGTGTTAAAAAATGTTTTTGTTGAGGGATAATGAACAATTAACATTCCTTTATTCATCGTAGTTTAATCATTATAGACAGAACTCAATTTTGTATCGACGAACGTAAACATTGTATAGACAAAACAGGCTTTACGAAAATTCCGTAAAGCCTGTTCAATTATTTAATTCTGTTTATTTTCTAAGCAATCACGCCGCTTCCAATCAGTTCATCATCGATGTACCAAGCCGCAAATTGCCCTTCAGCAATCGCAGACTGCGGATTTTCAAATTCCATATAGAATCCATTTTCGAATTGATGAATCGTTGCTTTCTCCAAAGTCTGGCGATATCTGATTCTTGCCATCACCTCCATAGATTCTCCATTTTTCAACCTCAAATCTTCACGAACCCAATGCAGTTCGGCATTTTCAATTTTTAAAGCTTTGCGAAAAAGTCCTGGGAAATTTTTCCCCTCACCTACGAAGATGATATTATTTTCCATTTCTCGGGAAATGATGAAACAGCTCTCTTTATGTCCGCCGATTCCCAAACCTTTACTTTGACCAATGGTGAAAAACTGCGCACCTTGATGCTTTCCAATCACCTTTCCGTCCTCTTTTTTATAATTGATTTTCGCAGACAAATATTCCAGCTCTTCTAATTTTGAAGAGAAAGTTGGCACTTCTTTATGAAATCCAGCAAAGTCATTGAAGATTTCCACGATTTCGCCTTCTTTCGGAACAAGCTGTTGTTGAAGAAAAGTCGGTAAACTCACTTTCCCAATGAAGCAAAGTCCCTGGGAATCTTTCTTATCCGCCGTTACCAATCCAATTTCCTTAGCGATTTCTCTTACTTCCGGCTTAGTCAATTCTCCAATTGGAAACAAAGCTTTTGACAATTGGTCTTGACTCAACTGACAAAGGAAATAACTTTGGTCTTTGTTACTATCTTTCCCAGCCAAAAGATGGAAAATCTCTTTTCCATTTTCATCAAAGGTAGAAGTAACACGCGCATAATGTCCGGTCGCAACTTTCTCAGCACCAAGAGATAAAGCTGTTTTCATAAACACATCGAATTTTACTTCGCGGTTGCAAAGCACATCGGGATTCGGCGTTCTTCCTTTTTGATATTCGTCAAACATATAATCCACGATTCGCTCCTTGTAGAGTTCGCTCATATCGATGACCTGATAAGGAATTCCTAATTTTTGTGCGACGAGAAGCGCATCATTACTGTCTTCAATCCATGGGCATTCATCTTCCAATGTCACCGATGCATCATTCCAGTTTCGCATAAAAAGTGCGATAACCTCGTGACCTTGCTGTTGCAAAAGATAAGCTGTCACGCTAGAATCTACGCCTCCGGAGAGGCCAACTACTATTTTCATTTGATTTCAATTTTACGAAACTCTTGACGGGAGTTCTTAGTTTGAGGATGCAAAAATACAATTAAAACTTTCGCAAAAAAACCATAATTTTAAGGATTGATAAAAACGATATTAGCAACATTAATTATCGGGGCAGCTTTATCCGCCTTCCACTCCCAAACCTAACGAAGTGGTTCATCGACTCAAATAAAAAATAAAAACTGGGAGATAAGTCGGGTTGCGGGATTCAACCTTTGATTAAAATGTCAACTTAAAAACACGTTACTATGAAAAAAATATTCAGTCTCTCCTTAATTCTAATTAGCTTTCTAAGCTTTTCACAAATTGCAATGAGCTCCGGAACTCAAACCAACCGCTGGACTTTTGGTGGCGGATTAGGTGTTGGATTTGGAAGTGATAGTTATTTCAATCTGCAGGTTTCTCCGAGAGTCGGTTATAAAATCACAGACCAATTGGAAGGTGGCGTTATCGGAAATGTTTCCTGGCAGACCTCAGATTTTTACAAATCGACAATGTTCGGTTTTGGCCCTTTTATGAATTACTATTTTGCCCGTTCTTTCTTTCTAGGTGCCAATCTTCAGCAATATTTCATTAATTCCGAAGAAAAATTCACGGGCTATAAATTTGATACAGACGAAACGGCACTTTATCTGGGAGGTGGTTATATGCAGCCGATAGGAAATAATGCATTTGCACAATTTGGATTGATGTACAATGTGTTATGGAAAGAAAGAAGCAGTGTTTTCAGTACCGGATTTATCCCAAGTGTGGGATTGGTGGTAGGATTATAAAAAAAATAAAGTCCTCTTATTTATCACCATTTGTATTCGGATAGATTTTTTAGAGGATCTTATTAAGGACCACAAAGGTAAAATGAATTATCAGAACAAAAATTAATGTTTGTTAATTTCCTTTAAAAAGTCTCTTTTTTATTCTGCTAAGAGATACTGGCGTGATTCCCAACAGAGAAGCAATATATTTAGAAGGCACCTTCTGAAGGACTTTTGCATTTTCTTCCAGATGTTTCTGATATCTTTCTTCAGGATTCAGAAGTACAAAATCTTCGATGTTTTGTAATAGAATTCCAATCATTGTCAGGAACATATTTGCTCGCAGATTATTAATGGTCAAACTTTGCTGTGAACCAAGATGAATGGCATCATACGTGAGTTCAAAAAGTTCTGTTTCACCAATAGATTGATAAAAATATCTCGAAGGCTGATTATAAATGATTCCGTCATAATTTCCGAAAAAACTCTTCTTGTTGTGAAAAAGGATGGTCTTTTCTGCGCCCTTATCTTCCCAATGGTAAACACGAACAATTCCGCTTTTAATGAAATAAACCTTGCGGTTATTCTCGCCCGGCCTGATGTAGGTTTCCCCGGATTTGAATGTCCGTAATGTCGTATAAGGCGAAAGAATCTCTATGTCTTCTCTTGTAATTCCCGGAATATTATTGAGTAAAAACTCTTTTGAAGATTCGTCCATAATATATAAAAAGACCACCCGCAAAGGTGGTCTGTATAGTTTTGAAATGATCTATTTTACAATTTGCTCTTCCTTTACAGTTTCGCCTTCCAAACCATCTTTGGCTTCATTGACTTTCAGAACAACTGTTTCGCCTTCACCAAATTGCTTATTGACAAGCATTTCTGCTAACAGATCTTCGATGTATTTCTGGATTGCACGTTTCAGAGGTCTCGCTCCGAAATCTTTGTCCCATCCTTTTTCTGAGATGAAATCTTTTGCTTCTTCCGTCAACTCGATTCTGTAGCCTAATTTTTCAAGTCTGCTGTAAAGTTTTCCAAGCTCAAGATCAATGATTTTTTTGATGTCTTTCTGCTCTAAAGAGTTAAAGATCACGATGTCATCAATTCTATTTAGGAATTCCGGTGCAAATGCCTTCTTCAAAGCATTTTCAATCGTAGACCTTGCTCTTGCGTCGGTATTTGTTTTCTTCGCATTGGTTCCGAATCCTACACCGTCACCGAAATCTTTCAGGTCTCTGGTTCCGATATTCGAAGTCAGAATGATGATCGTATTCCTAAAATCAATTTTTCTTCCAAGCGAATCCGTTACGAAACCTTCATCCAAAATTTGCAACAAAATGTTGAATACATCTGGGTGCGCTTTTTCGATTTCATCCAAAAGAACGACTGCGTAAGGTTTTCTTCTGACAGCTTCCGTCAATTGTCCGCCTTCTTCGTATCCAACATATCCTGGAGGCGCTCCAACCAATCTTGAGACCGCAAATTTCTCCATATATTCACTCATATCGATTCTAATCAATGATTCATCAGATTCGAATAATTCGCGCGCCATTACTTTGGCTAATTCGGTTTTACCAACACCAGTTGTTCCCAGGAAAATGAAGGTTCCAATTGGTCGGTTCGGGTCTTTCAGTCCGGCTCTGTTTCTTTGGATGGCTTTCACCACCTTTTTCACAGCGTCTTCCTGACCAATAACCTTTCCGTTAAGTTTTTCGTCCATCTGAGCCAGTTTATCAAGCTCATTTTTACCAACTTTGGTTACAGGAACGCCACTCATCATAGAAACCACTTCGGCAACGCTTTCTTCGGTCACTTCTTCTTTTTTCTCTTTGACGTCTTTGTCCCACTGTTCCTGAGCAAGATTCAATTCGATTTGAAGTCTTTCTTCCTCGTCTTTCAGCTTTCTTGCTTCAAGATAATCCTGAGCTTTCACAGCTTGCTGTTTCAATTCCTTCACTTCTTCGATACGAGATTCGTGGTCGATGATTTCCGTTGGAACTTTCATATTCTTGATATACACTCGTGATCCAGCCTCATCCATAGCGTCAATCGCTTTGTCCGGAAGGAATCTGTCTGTGATATATCTCGCTGTCAAATTTACACAAGCGTTGATTGCTTCGTCTGTATAATGAACATTGTGGTGGTCTTCGTATTTATCTTTGATTTGATGAAGAATCTGAATAGTTTCATCAACCGTAGTTGGCTCCACCATTACTTTCTGGAAACGACGTTCCAATGCTCCATCTTTCTCGATATATTGTCTGTACTCGTCTAGAGTTGTAGCGCCAATACATTGGATTTCCCCTCTTGCCAAAGCTGGTTTGAACATATTAGAAGCATCTAAACTTCCGGTAGAACTTCCCGCGCCAACAATCGTATGCAACTCATCAATGAAAAGAATGACGTCTCTGTTTTTCTCCAGTTCAGTCATTATCGCTTTCATTCTTTCTTCGAACTGTCCACGATATTTGGTTCCGGCCACAAGACTGGCAAGATCAAGCGTAATGACACGTTTACCGTAAAGAACTCTGGAAACTTTCTTCTGCTGAATTCTCAAGGCCAGACCTTCTGCAATTGCAGATTTACCAACTCCAGGTTCACCAATCAAAAGTGGATTGTTTTTCTTTCTTCTTGATAAGATTTGGGAAACTCTTTCAATCTCTTTTTCACGACCGATAACAGGGTCCAGTTTTCCATCTCTTGCAAGAGAAGTCAAATCCCGGCCGAAGTTATCCAAAGTTGGCGTTTTACTTTTCTGAGCACCAAGATTTCCCGTCGGTTTTTTCATTTGGCTGTACGGTTCTTCCTTCTCTTCGTCATCATCATACGCACTGTTTTGTGGCAACTGATCGGTGTTTTTCAACATTGTTCTGTATGCTTTTTGTACCGCATCATAATCGATATCATAAGCCTGAAGAATACTAGAGCTGGGATCCTCTTGCTTGTACAAGATCCCTAACAAAAGATGTACGGTATTGATATCTGCAGATTGGTACTGACGACACTCCAGTTCTGACCTTTTCACAGCCTGATCAGCCATTTTTGTAAAAGAAATGCTTCCCATATTGGCAGTGAATGGATTGCTATTCACAGCGCTTAGGGTTTCTATTTTTCGCTTTATTTGGGTGAGGTCTGCACTGAGGTTTTCTAATATCTCTTTGGCAGAATTTTCAGTTTTGATAATTCCTAAAAGGAAATGTTCAGTATTCAGAAACTCACTCTGCAAACGCCTTGCTTCATTTTTGCTTTGTTTGAACACGCGGTTCAAACCGTCTGAAAATTTATAATCCATAATTAAAATTATACACTAAGTTATGTTTTTTATGATCAATCCTACAATAATTTATTGTAAAATTTAAATATTTGGTTGCAAATAGATTGCCATGAGAAAAAACAGGACTTTCTGACATTATTTTTTTATCTATGTAAAATTGATTAGGTTTGTAATCCTTAACAGATAGATACTCATGAATAATTGGTCAGAATATGTTGGTTATTTAGCTTCAGCTTTTGTGGTTGCAAGTTTTTTACTGAAAGATATTAGAACGATAAGAACCATCAATTTATTGGGTTGCATCTGTTTTGTCATTTATGGAATCTACAGCGGAATGCTTTGGCCAATCATCATTCCGAATGCAGTTCTGGCGGTTATTCAGATCTATAATATTGTGAAAAAGAATTAAAATGAAAGTTATTGTAAGTGTTTTTAATAATCTTTACACGGATCAACGTGTGGAAAAGGTATGTAAAACACTTTATGATAGCGGTTATCAGCCGATTCTTATTGGTAATAATTGGTTGGGCGCCCCGAAAATGGAAAGACCTTATCCTTTCGTCAGGATTTCTTTGAAATCAAAAGTTCTCCGTTTTGCCTATATAGAATATCAGAGAAAACTGTATCACGAAATTAAAAAAAATGCTGACAATAAGACCATTTTATTGGCCAATGACTTAGAAACATTGATGCCAAATTATCTTGTTTCCAGAAAACTTGGGATTCCGTTGGTTTTTGATAGTCACGAGATTTTTACCGAAATGCCAACGATACAGGGACGCTGGGTAAAGCATATCTGGAAAAAGATAGAAAAGACCTTTATTCCAAAAATCAAAAAAATGATCGCGGCCAGCGAGTCCTATGCCAATTGGTTTTCTAAAGAATATGGCATCCGCAAGCCCATAGTTTTGAGGAATCTACCTCGAAAATTAGAATTTAAAGGAACTAAAGAAAACGAAACCAAAATAATTCTTTATCAGGGTTGGCTCAATTATTCCCGAGGAATTGACAAAGCCATTCTCGCGATGCAATCAATTGAAAATGCAGAACTCTGGATTGCTGGCGGAGGACCACTGGAAAAAGAGTTCCGAGAAATTGCGAAAAAATCCAACGTCGAAAGTAAAATTAAATTCCTTGGTAAACTTTGCCCTGAAGATCTTCGCAAAATTACGCCGAAAGCTGATGTTGGACTAAGCATCGAAGAAAATAACGGGTTAAGTTACTATTATTCTTTACCAAACAAAATCTCTGATTATATCCAATCCAGAGTGCCTGTCGTGGTTTCTGATTTTCCAGAAATGTCGAGCATTGTAAAGACTTTTGAAGTGGGCGAAATTACAGAAAATCATTCTCCCGAACATCTTGCCGAGAAATTAAAAATCGTTCTTAATAAAGGAAAGGCTGCTTATCTTCATAACCTGAATGTAGCTGCAGACGAGCTTTGCTGGGAAAATGAAGAAGATAAAATCCTCAAGATATTCTCAGACTGTAAAAAAGAATTAGAACATAGCCATTAACTTATTCCTTTTTCTGTCATCTAAAGCTTGTACGGTTTTTGATTAATAATTTCTTAAATAAATAATATGAGAGCTTTTATATTAATGATAAGTTTTGCGCTGATGACAATAAGCTGCGGAAGCCAAATATATCTTGACCCAGTTACATTGAATTCTGCGATAGAAAATAAAGAATTCGACTTCAACGCAACGAAAGCATTTCCAACAAATTATGATGTGGTCAATGTTTTGAATTCTATGCCAGGTTCAACTTCTACACGACTTTTGAATCTTGACCCAGGTTATGGCTTTAATCTTAAAAAAGAGCTGTTCAGTGTTTACTTGCCTTATTTTGGAAGAGCTTTTAGTGCAATTCCGGGGGATGCAAATAATGGTGGAATAAAGTTAGAGTCCAAAGAATTTACAGTAAAACAATCTGGTACTAAAAAAGGAAATACGCTTATGGTCATCACACCAAGAGACCAGAGAGAAAATTATGTTTTCACGCTCGAGATTTTCAAAAACGGGAGCGGTTTTTTGTCAATCAATTCGAATAACAGACAGCCAATCAGTTTTGACGGAACTATATCGGTAGCGAAATAATCAATTTCCCAATAATTTTTTAACAAAATCACTCGCTTCAGAACTTGGATTAGACAAAAGTTCTGAAGCATTTTTTTTATGTTCCTGAAATGAGTTTTCCAGAAGATGGTCATTTTTAGCCTTCTCAAGAATATATTCCCTGACCCAAAATTCAAATCTTTTCTGAGCCTGATTTTTTCTGGTTTCCAGGAATGTTCCATTTTTAATTTTCAATGAGATATAATCTTCAATTTTATTAAATATGTCATCCAGTCCGGTTTTTTCAAGAGCAGAACCAAAAAGCACCGGGATTTTCCAGTTTTTTTCTTTCGGAGTGATAAATTGCAGAGCTCTTGTCAATTCGGTTTTCGTCATTTTAGCCTTGGAAAGATTCTCAGAATTCACTTTATTAATAAAAATCAAATCCGCCATTTCCATAATTCCACGCTTGATTCCTTGTAATTCATCACCAGTTCCTATGACTTTCAGAAAGAGAAAAACATCGGTTATATCATTGACCAAAGTTTCACTTTGTCCCACACCGACTGTCTCTATTAAAATATAATCAAAACCTGCCGCTTCGCAAATCAACAAACTTTCAAAAGTTGTATTGGCAATTCCACCTAAAAATCCCGAACTTGGACTTGGCCTGATAAACGCATTCGGGTCTTTGGCGAGTTCCTCCATTCTCGTTTTATCACCGAGAATACTTCCTTTGTTGATGGATGAGCTTGGGTCAATAGCCAAAACAGCCACTTTTCTCCCTTGTTCAATCGCCAATTTTCCAAAACTTTCTATAAAGGTTGATTTTCCCGCTCCAGGAACTCCAGTAATTCCGATTCGGATAGATTTTCCGGTAAATGGCAGAATTTTTTTAAGTAATTGATCCGCAATTTCCCGATGTTCAGGTTTTTTACTTTCGATAAGTGTAATGGCTTTTCCCAAAATCCTTTTGTCGGAAGATTTGATTCCGGCGGTATAATCGTTGATGTTGAGAGGCTTTGCCATTTTGGATATTTGGAATAATTACAAATTAGAAATTGCGGTTTTTGCTGTCATCAAAATAGTTATTTTTGGTAAAAGCAAAATCAAAAATAATGAAAAAATACTTATATAGTTTAGCGTTAGTTGGAGCAATCGTATATTCCTGCAAAACGCAAACTACGCCATCTGTTCCTGTTTCTCCACAAACATCCGAGACGCCCGAAATGCCTGCTTTAGCTTCTAATGCTGACATTCTCAAAAAAGGTGAGGATTTGTATAATTTAAGATGTGGAAAATGTCACGGTTTACCAGTTCCATCAGAATATACTGTCGCAGACTGGAAACCAATTATGGAAGCAATGGCGCCAAAAGCAAAATTAAATGCGGAAGAAACCAATTGGGTTTTGACTTATGTGAATGCTAATGCGAAGAAATAATTTTAATATTTTTAATAAAAAAGGAAACCTTAATTGGTTTCCTTCTTCTTTTCAGCAGATTTTTTCTTCAACTTTTTTGGCATTTTTGATTTGATAAACTGCTCTCTATCTTTAAGGAATTCAAGCATTTCCTTATTGTAACTGAATTGTTTTGCTTCCTTCAGAAACTTTAATGCATTCGGAAAGCTTCCTCGTATCTCGGAAAGCAAAGCTCTGTAATACCATAAAACAGCCTTATCAATTCCCTTTATTTTCAAAGCATAAGCAATCAGCTTCTCTGCTTCCTGCAAATCTTCGTTATCCAAAAGACATTTGATGTAGTATTTTGGCGTATTCAGATTCGTGATATCACATTGCATCGCTTCCTCAAAATAGAGTTTGGCTTTTTCATAATCGATGATCATTTCGCTGTAGATTCTGCCCATCAGGCAAAGCGAATCTGCATCTTCAGGGTCATAAGAAAGCGCATAATTCAACGCTTCCAGACAATCCGGTAAGCTGTATGGATAATTATCCAACGCTTCGAAATAATATTTACTTTTAGTTAAGGTCATTTCTGTAGTTTTTTAATTCATTTTTCAGTTGATTTCTCTCTTTTTTAAAAGATTTCTCCTGATGATTCTTTTTAAAATCGGTTCCCGAAAATGTTCGGATTGGGTTTCCTCTTTGAACATTCAAATGATTATTCCACGTTTCCTGCATTTGTTTTTCCAATTGCCGAATGTGAAATTCCATTACTTTTTCTTTCAAACGAATAATGGCAAGTTTCTTATTCTCCAGTTGCGAACGGGAATCCTGTACGAAAACACTTTGTCTGGTTTTCAGATAAGTTGCCCGAACAGCGGTTTCTACTTTATTCACATTTTGTCCGCCACTTCCCTGACTTCTCGCGGTCTGAAACTGAATTTCCTTTTCATTAAACTCAATTTTCTCCAAACCTTCCAGTTCAAAAATCCCGATAAACCAATTGCTTCTTTTGTGAAATTTTCTGAACGTGCTTTTACCAGTCCAAAGAATGCTTCCGAGCCAAGAATCTAAAAAGTCATTGACTTCTTTTCCTTTTAAAAGTAAGGTTGCAGATTTCAAAGTCAGATTTTCATCGCCATTTTCTCTGTGAATGATTTCGTAATCGATTTTATTTTGTTTTGCTTCCTCAAGAAAGACCTTCAGAACTTTGGCAACTACCCATTGACATTCCAAAGGTCCTCTTCCCGAGGTTATTTGTATTATTTTGTCCATTGTTTTTTAATTTGTTTTTTGTCATTCTGAACGAAGTGAAGAATCTCTGAATTTCACTTGAGATTCCTCCTTCGTCGGAATGTCAAACAGTAACGTTTATTTGTCCATCCTCACAATTCGAGGTTGGAAAGTTCCGAGAATATCCACCAAATCACTTTGAGCATTCATCACTTCATTGATGTCTTTGTACGCCATCGGTGCTTCTTCCGCGTTTCCGCCCATCAATGTGACATTTTTTAGTTTTAATTCTTTTTTGATGTCATTTTGAGTGAAAAGACTTCTGCATTCTCCTCTCGAATGAGCTCTTCCTGCGCCGTGTGAAGCAGAATTCAACGAATCTGGATTTCCTTTCCCACGAACGATAAATCCTTTTGCCGTCATTGATCCGGGAATCATTCCCAATTCATTTTCATTAGCAGGAGTTGCTCCTTTTCTGTGAACAATCACTTCTTTTCCGTTGTGGATTTCTTTCCAAGCGAAGTTGTGATGGTTTTCGATTCTGGCTTTTACCCTTCCTCCGACCGCTTTTACCAGTCTTCTGTGAATGTCGTCATGACAAGCCGAAGCATAATCTCCCGCAAGATTCATCGCCGTCCAATATTCTAATCCGAGGTGTGTGTTCAAATCCAGCCAGGCGAAGTTTTGCGCTTCTTTTGGTAACGGACATTGTTCTGTCGCCACTCTCGAATAATATTGAGCGATTTCTGCTCCCAACCCACGCGAACCGCTGTGTGAAAGGATTCCGAGATATTTTCCCTTTGGAAGATTGATTTGTTCATCTTCTTCCGTAATCTCCACTTCCCCGAATTCTACAAAGTGATTTCCACCCCCGGAACTTCCCATTTGTTTGATGGCTTTTCCTTTTAATCTTCTCAAAATCGGAATTAAATCGAATGTATCTCTGTCGAAAACTTCGTGTTCGACGTGAGATTTGTGCGTTTCATACATCCCGAATTTGGTGTGCTCAGCAAGAGCTTTTTCGTATTTGTCTCTTGCTCCGTCGAGATATGAAATTGGTGTATCCAAAATACTGAGCGACATTCTACAACCAATATCCATCCCGACTCCGTACGGAATTACAGCATTTTCAACCGCCAAAACGCCTCCGATTGGAAGTCCGTAGCCGCTGTGTGCGTCCGGCATCAAAGCGCCTTGTGTTGCAATTGGCAGTTTCAATGCGGTGTACAATTGGTTTTTTGCTTCGTCCGAAATATTGTTTCCGAAAATTTGGAAAGAGGCTCGGTTGGTATTGAGCATTCTTTTCTCGGTTTTCCTGGATGAAAGCAAAGCTTCTGCGATTTGTCCGAAGGTTAAATCTTTCTCGAAGTTCTCCGGATTTTGCTGGATTTCTTTTAATAAAGATTTCACGTAATGAATATTTTTTGTTGCAAAATTCCTCTTCATCACTTCCAAAGCGATGTTGACGCTTTGGTTGTTTGGATAGCCTAATTTTAATATATCTTTTCCTTTTAGTTTTAAATTTCCCATCTTTTTAGATTTTAGAGAATAGATGTGAGATGATAGACATTCCCGCATCAAATATTTTCTCAACTACACTTTTAGTTGATTTGTTTTTTGTCATTCTGACAAAGGAAGAATCTCTTTTTAATATGTTGAGATTGACCTCGTCGGACCATTCCATTAGGTTTCTTCAATTCGCTTCGCTACTTTCAGAATGACAGAGCGTTATTATTAGCCCCGATTGCAGCGACATCCTTTTTTTGCGTGGGCTTGAAAAAAGCGTTGGCGAAAAAAGATATAGCGGAAAGCGGGATTAAGCTCCTAAAAAATGATTTCGGGGAAACTGGTTTTTGGTTTGAAATATTGCGCAATAAAAAACCCGAAATCATACGACTTCGGGTTTTGATATTTCATTGTACTATTATTCTAAGAATGTACCAAACCACGAAGCCTCGCCTTTGCAAAAGGCAATCCTACAGATGTATGTTGATTGTATTTGAACATTGCTTCGTTGTTTTTTTATTGGTTGAACTTGATTTTCAGGTACAAAGATATTATTTTTTTTGAATTTGCAAATTTTTAAAAAAAAATTATTTGAGTTTTGATTTTAAATATTTTTGTAAAAAGAAGCTAATTAACCCAATTGTAAATATTTCTTAACTCAACCCATTTTCCATTTTTCTTTTGCAATACAGTAACACTCCCTCCACAGCCAAGAGGATTGATCCCACAAGATTCTGCTTTAATAATACATTTATCTTTTTTCAAATTGAAAAGCGGAATTGAAAAGTTTACATATTGTTTTCCTTTATAATTACGCCAGTGTTTTAGAATTTGCTCTAATTCATTTTGAGAAATAAATTTTTCGGGAGAAGAAATTTTGTTTTTATCAATTTTAAATTCTTTATTTTCATCCACCTGTTGCTTGATATATTCAATATCTTTTTTTGAAAAAATAGAATCTGATTGCAAAACTATTGAATCATCTGGCTCAATAACAATTTTAATATTTGGGTCAGTTTTTCGCAAAGAATGACTGAAAAATTTCCAGTCATTTTCATCAAGAACAGAAAAATTATGATTGATTACAAAATAATTTGTTGAGTCAATAATCCCCAAATCTCCTTTGACCATCTGATGATATTTTCCATTTTCTGAAATAAGTTCGTTGATGACCTCATATTTTAAATCCAAATTTTCATCTTTTTCGTTACAAGAAAAAAGTATTTTGAGGAAAAGAAAATAGAAAATCTTTTTCATTACTTTTAATCAAGCATTTTCTCCAAAATCTCAACTGCGCTTTTCGGCAAATTCGTTCCCGGCCCGAAAATATGATGCGCGCCGTTTGCGTACAGAAATTCGTAATCCTGTTGTGGAATTACGCCTCCGACGACGATTGTGATATCATCTGCTCCTAGTTTTTTCATTTCTTCCACCACTTGCGGAACCAAAGTTTTGTGTCCAGCTGCTAAAGATGAAACACCTAAAATATGAATGTCATTTTCCACGGCTTGTTTCGCTACTTCTTCAGGCGTTTGAAATAATGGCGCAACATCGACATCAAATCCCATATCTGCAAATGCGGTGGCTACTACTTTTGCGCCACGGTCGTGACCGTCTTGTCCCATTTTTGCGACCATAATTCTTGGTCGTCGTCCTTCCTGGTCTTCGAATTTTTGGCTTAAAGCAACCGCTTTTTCAAAGTATTCATTTTTGCTTGCATTCATCGCGTAAACTCCTGATATGGTTCTGATATTGGCTTTGTAGCGTCCGAAACTTTCTTCCATCGCATCGCTCATTTCGCCGAGTGTGACTCTTATGCGAGCAGCTTCGATGCAAAGTTCCAGAAGATTTCCGTTTCCGGATTTAGCACACTTACGAATTTCGTTTAAAATTTGACTCACCGCCAAGGTGTCTCTATTTGATTTTATTGAATCTAATCTTTCAATTTGTTTTCTGCGGACTTCCGTATTATCGATGTCGAGGATTTCGATTTCGGTTTGTTTTAAATCTGATTTGAAGGAATTGATGCCGATGATAAATTCTTCGCCGCTGTCAATTTTTGCTTGTTTGATGGCCGAAGCTTCTTCAATTCTCATTTTTGGTATTCCGGCTTCTATCGCTTTTGTCATTCCGCCTTCTTTTTCGACTTCATCGATGAATTTCATCGCTTCTTCAATCATTAGTTGAGTTAATGTTTCAATCAAATGACTTCCGCCCATTGGGTCGACTACGTTGCAAATTCCGCTTTCTTGTTGAAGGATAATCTGTGTATTTCTAGCAATTTTTGCGGAATAATCTGTAGGAAGTGCAATCGCTTCGTCCAATGCATTGGTGTGCAAAGACTGAGTTCCGCCCAAAGCTGAAGACAACGCTTCGATGGTTGTTCGAGTGATATTATTAAAAGGTTCCTGCTCGGTCAAACTCCAGCCAGAAGTTTGGGAATGCGTTCTTAAAGCTAAAGATTTTTGATTCTGAGGATTGAATTGTTTCAGAAGATTTGCCCAAATATATCTCGCGGCGCGCATCTTGGCGATTTCCATAAAATGATTCATTCCGATAGCCCAAAAAAATGACAATCTTGGAGCAAAATCATCTACGTTCATTCCGGCTTTGATTCCGGTTCGTACATATTCCAAACCGTCGGCTAATGTGTAGGCCATTTCCAAAACCGGCGTCGCGCCAGCTTCCTGCATATGATAACCTGAAATGGAAATGGAATTGAATTTGGGAATATTTTTGGAAGTATATTCAAAAATGTCGGCGATGATTTTCATGGATGGCGTTGGCGGATAGATGTAAGTATTCCGGACCATAAATTCCTTCAAAATATCATTCTGGATCGTTCCGGAAAGTTTGTCCATAGAAACACCTTGTTCTTCTGCCGAGACAATATAAAAAGATAAAATCGGTAAAACCGCGCCATTCATCGTCATCGAAACTGAGATTTCGTCTAATGGAATTTGGTCAAAAAGGATTTTCATATCCTCAACAGAATCAATTGCAACGCCAGCTTTTCCAACATCGCCAACCACTCTTGCGTGGTCGGAATCGTAACCGCGATGCGTTGCCAAATCGAAAGCTACAGAAAGTCCTTTTTGTCCAGCCTGAAGATTCCTTCTGTAAAAAGCGTTGGATTCTTCGGCTGTGGAAAATCCTGCATATTGGCGGATTGTCCACGGTTTCTGAACGTACATCGTAGAATAGGGGCCACGAAGAAAAGGCGCAATTCCTGCGGAGCCAGCTTTGATGTCTTTGTTTTTAACGTCTTCGCTGGTGTATTTTGATTTCAGTTCCAAGCCGTCTTTTTCAAAAACATAATTTTCTGAATTGGATTTGAATTTAATGTTTTGAAAATCAGGGTTTTGGTTGTGGATTTTGTGGCGCATTTTGCTTTGGACTTGTGAACGTAAATGTAAGGATTTTTGATAAAGGAGAAATTGGATTTTTGATTTTAACGCAAAGCCCGCAAAGATTTTTTCTCATATTGAAGATGTTTTGAGATTCGCAAAGACACTTCGTTCATTAAAGAATTAATTTACTTCTTACCAAGCGACAATTTGTCATTAATTGTTGGATGGTATTTTTTTTGTGAAATCTTGATTGGCTGTGAAACCTGCGACAGAGACAGTAGTGGAAATACTTTTGCTTGGGAAATGCGTCAATCGGTGACAATCGTGAAAAGCAAAAGATCGCGACCCTTCGACAGGTTCAGGATAAACTCCTAGCCCGGTGACAAAATAGCGCGGGGAAAGTTTTGACTTTTGGCAGTCGCCCAAATAGATGTGAGGGTTTAGATGTTAGAAATTAGATTGATTCTGATGTTTAGATTTTAGGTAATTAATAAAAACAAAAAATAATATAAATATGTCAACAGGAAGTATTAATGTATCGGTGGAGAATATTTTTCCGCTGATCAAAAAGTTTCTTTACAGTGATCACGAGATCTTTCTTCGTGAATTGATTTCGAATGCGACGGATGCAACGACGAAGTTGAAACATCTGACGGTGATTGGTGAAGCGAAAGTGGATTATGGAAATCCAATCATTGAGGTGAAAATTGATAAGGAGGCGAAAACGCTTACGATAAAAGACCAAGGTCTTGGGATGACGGGCGAGGAAGTTGAGAAATATATCAATCAGGTTGCGTTTTCCGGCGCGGAAGAATTCCTTGAAAAATATAAGGATTCTGCGAAAGATGCAGGAATTATCGGACATTTTGGTCTTGGATTTTATTCTGCGTTTATGGTGGCGGAAAAAGTGGAAATTTTCACGAAGTCTTACAAAGAGGATTCGAAAGCGGTTCGTTGGATCTGCGACGGAAGTCCAGAGTATACGCTTGAGGAAACAGAAAAATCTGACAGAGGAACGGAAATTGTGCTTCATATTGCAGAAGATTCTTTGGAATTTTTAGAAGAGTCTAAAATCCGCGAGCTTTTGACGAAGTATAATAAATTCAATCAAATTCCAATTAAATTTGGAACGAAAACCGAGACTTTGCCTTTACCAGAAGGTTCTGCTGAGGATGCAAAAGCGGAAACGGTTGAGGTGGATAACATCATCAACAATCCAAATCCGGCCTGGACAAAAGCGCCAAGTGAGCTGAAAGCTGAGGATTACAACAATTTCTACAGAGAATTGTACC
>Ga0302347_1000463_pt1 | contig 64777 bp, 68 predicted proteins | sample PhyWR1_FD_202178 | JGI IMG/M metagenome (GOLD analysis project Ga0302347, IMG submission 202178) | Leaf surface microbial communities from wheat plants in UC Gill Tract Community Farm, Albany, California, United States - DLSL W.R1 (v2)... | ecosystem: Host-associated > Plants > Phyllosphere >... | reverse complement strand
AACGTTGATCCGGGCACCATGAGCCCGTTCCAGCACGGTGAAGTGTTCGTCACTCATGACGGCGCCGAGACCGACCTGGACTTGGGCCACTACGAGCGGTTCATCCGCACGACCATGACCCAGAACAACAACTTCACCACGGGCCGCGTTTACGAACACGTCCTGCGCAAGGAGCGCCGTGGTGATTACCTGGGGGCGACCATCCAGGTGATTCCGCACATCACTGACGAAATCAAGCGTCGGATCATCAAGGGCGCCGGCGATGCCGACGTAGCGATGGTCGAGATTGGCGGCACTGTGGGTGACATTGAGTCCCAACCGTTCCTCGAGGCTATCCGTCAGCTGCGCATCGAAGTGGGCGCCAAGCGCGCCATGCTGATGCACCTGACTCTGGTTCCGTACATCGCCACTGCTGGCGAAACGAAAACCAAACCAACGCAACACTCGGTTAAAGAATTGCGCTCCATCGGCCTGCAGCCAGACGTTCTGATCTGCCGTTCCGATCACCACGTTGATGTGTCTTCGCGTCGCAAGATCGCGCTGTTCACCAACGTTGAAGAGCGTGCGGTCATCTCTCTGGAAGACGCCGACACCATCTACAAGATCCCGGGCATGCTGCACGCTCAGGGCCTGGATGATTTCGTCGTTGAGCGTTTTGGCTTGCAGTGCAACAGCGCCGACCTGTCCGAATGGGACAAAGTGGTCGACGCCAAGCTCAACCCCGAGCGCGAAGTCACTATCGCCATGGTTGGCAAGTACATGGAACTGCTGGACGCGTACAAGTCGCTGATCGAAGCGATGAGCCACGCCGGTATTTCCAACCGTACCAAGGTCAACCTGCGTTATATCGACTCCGAAGACATCGAAAACAAAGGCACTGAACTGCTCGAAGGCGCTGACGCCATTCTGGTTCCGGGCGGCTTCGGTCTGCGCGGCGTAGAAGGCAAGATCACCGCGGTTCAATATGCTCGCGAGAACAAGGTGCCTTACCTGGGTATCTGCTTGGGCATGCAAGTGGCCGTAATCGAGTTCGCTCGTAACGTGCTGGGCTGGAAAGACGCCAACTCCACCGAGTTCGATCGCAGCAGCGGCCACCCGGTTGTGGGCTTGATCACTGAGTGGGAAGACGCCACCGGTGCAGTCGAAACCCGTACCGAAACCTCTGATCTGGGCGGCACCATGCGTCTGGGCGCGCAGGACTGCCAACTGGCAGCCGGCTCCAAGGTTCATGATTGCTATGCCAAGGACGTGATTGTTGAACGTCATCGTCATCGCTATGAAGTGAACAACAATCTGCTGCCACAACTGATCGAAGCGGGCCTGAAAGTGACCGGTCGTTCCGGTGACGGCGCGCTGGTAGAAGTGGTTGAAGCACCGGATCATCCTTGGTTCGTGGCGTGCCAGTTCCACCCGGAGTTCACCTCGACTCCTCGTGATGGTCACCCTCTGTTCAGCGGTTTCGTTAAAGCAGCATTGGCGCAACACGAGAAGAAGGCTTAATCAGCATGGCGCAAAAAATTATCCGCGTAGGCAATATCGACATTGCCAACGACAAGCCAATGGTCTTGTTCGGTGGCATGAACGTGCTGGAAAGCCGTGATATGGCCATGCAGGTGTGCGAAGAATACGTACGTGTTACCGAAAAGCTCGGTATCCCTTACGTGTTCAAGGCCAGTTTCGACAAGGCTAACCGTTCATCGATCAACTCTTACCGTGGCCCCGGCCTCGAAGAGGGCATGCGGATTTTTCAGGACATCAAGCAAGCGTTTGGTGTGCCGGTGATCACCGACGTCCACGAGCCTGCGCAAGCAGCCGTGGTCGCCGAGGTCTGCGACATCATCCAGTTGCCGGCTTTCCTGTCGCGCCAGACTGACCTGGTTGTGGCCATGGCCAAGACCGGTGCCGTGATCAACATCAAAAAAGCCCAATTCCTTGCTCCTCAGGAAATGAAGCACATCCTGGGCAAATGCGAAGAAGCGGGCAACGATCAGTTGATCCTCTGTGAGCGTGGCTCAAGCTTTGGCTACAACAACCTTGTGGTCGACATGCTGGGCTTCGGCATCATGAAGCAATTTGAATACCCGGTCTTTTTCGACGTGACCCACGCGCTGCAAATGCCCGGTGGTCGCTCCGATTCTGCCGGTGGTCGTCGTGCCCAGGTCACCGACCTCGCCAAGGCTGGCATCAGCCAGGGCCTGGCCGGTCTGTTCCTTGAGGCGCACCCGGATCCTGACAATGCCAAATGCGATGGCCCTTGCGCCTTGCGTCTGGACAAGCTTGAGCCCTTCCTGGCTCAACTGAAGTCGCTGGATGAGTTGGTTAAAAGTTTTCCGACAATAGAAACGGCCTGATCCGCTTTTCTCCGGTAAAGTACCGCACGATTTCTCGGGCCCTTGTGGCCCGAGCTTTATCGTCCGCAAGGCTGCCCGTTTTTCGATCCTTGCCGGCGATAACCAGATTTCCCTCAGCTGCGTCGTTTTCGTCAACTTTGGAGTGCTTACAACAATGGCAAAAATCGTCGACATCAAAGGTCGTGAAGTTCTCGACTCCCGTGGCAATCCCACTGTGGAAGCCGACGTGCTTCTCGACAACGGCATCATCGGCAGTGCTTGCGCGCCTTCCGGTGCTTCCACTGGCTCGCGCGAAGCGTTGGAGCTGCGTGATGGCGACAAGAGCCGTTACCTGGGCAAAGGCGTACTGAAAGCGGTTGCCAACATCAACGGCCCGATTCGCGACTTGCTGCTGGGTAAAGACCCAGTTGATCAAAAAGCGCTGGACCACGCGATGATCGCGCTGGACGGCACTGAAAACAAAGGCTCGCTGGGCGCTAACGCAATCCTGGCGGTGTCTCTGGCAGCAGCCAAGGCTGCAGCTCAGGACCAGGACCTGCCGCTGTACGCGCACATCGCCAACCTGAACGGCACGCCGGGTGTTTACTCGATGCCGGTTCCGATGATGAACATCATCAACGGTGGCGAACACGCTGATAACAACGTCGATATCCAGGAGTTCATGGTTCAGCCAGTTGGCGCCAAGACCTTCTCCGACGCACTGCGCATGGGCACCGAAATCTTCCATCACCTCAAAGCTGTGCTCAAGGCCCGTGGCCTGAACACCGCAGTAGGCGACGAAGGTGGTTTCGCACCTAACCTGGCGTCCAACGAAGATGCACTGAAAGTGATCTCCGAAGCGATCGCCAACGCCGGTTACACCCTGGGCACTGATGTGACCCTGGCACTGGACTGCGCGGCCAGCGAATTCTACGAAGACGGCAAATACAACCTGTCCGGCGAAGGTCAGGTGTTCAGCTCCGAAGGCTTCGCCGAGTACCTGAAAGGTCTGACTCAGCGCTACCCGATCATCTCCATCGAAGACGGTCTGGACGAGTCTGACTGGGATGGCTGGAAAATCCTGACCGACAAAATCGGTGAGAAAGTTCAGCTGGTAGGTGACGACCTGTTCGTGACCAACACCAAGATCCTGAAAGAGGGCATCGATAAAAACATCGCCAACTCGATCCTGATCAAGTTCAACCAGATCGGCACCCTGACCGAAACCCTGGAAGCCATCCAGATGGCCAAGGCCGCTGGTTACACCGCTGTGATCTCGCACCGTTCCGGTGAAACCGAAGATTCCACCATTGCCGACCTGGCCGTGGGCACCTCGGCTGGCCAGATCAAAACCGGTTCCCTGTGCCGTTCGGACCGCGTTTCCAAGTACAACCAATTGCTGCGTATCGAAGAGCAATTGGGTGCTAAAGCCAAGTACAACGGTCGTGGCGAGTTCCGCGGCTAAGCAGTTGGTGGTAAAAAGACAACAGGTTGTGTCAGAAAACTCGCCATCGTGGGTGTTTTGACACTAACCTGATGCTTATCAAGTACAAGCCTGGTTTTCCAGGCTTTGTACTGTTAGTGGTTGAAGTTTGTCGGCATGGCTGTCTTTTCACTGGATACCTGATATTCGATGCGCAGTCCCAATTGGTTGTTCCTCATTTTGCTCTTGCTTCTGGCTGGCCTGCAGTATCGCCTGTGGGTGGGGAATGGGAGTTTGGCGCAGGTGACAGACCTGACGCAGCAAATTGCTGATCAGCATGCTGAAAACGAAGTGCTGTTGGAGCGTAACCGCGTGCTTGATGCGGAAGTCCTCGAGTTGAAAAAAGGCATGGAGACCGTTGAAGAACGGGCCCGCCATGAATTGGGAATGGTTAAAGAGGGCGAAACCCTCTACCAGTTGGCCCAATGAGAATCGCCTCACCGGCCTTTTGGGCCGTGATTCCTGCCGCGGGCGTGGGTGCCCGTATGGCCGCAGACCGTCCCAAGCAATATTTGCAGTTGGGCGGGCGCAGTATTCTTGAACACAGCCTTGGCTGTTTCCTTGATCACCCTGGCCTTAAAGGTTTGGTGGTCAGTCTGGCGTTTGATGATCCGTTCTGGCCCTCTTTGCGATGTGCTGCCGACCCGCGTATTGCCCGGGTTGACGGTGGCCGCGAGCGTGCCGATTCGGTGTTGAACGCCTTGTTGTACCTGCATGCGCAGGGCGCCAGTGATGATGATTGGGTGCTGGTGCACGATGCTGCGCGGCCCAACTTGTCGCGTGAAGACCTCGACAAGCTGCTCTACGAACTGGCCGACGACCCGGTGGGTGGTTTGCTGGCGGTTCCGGCGCGGGACACGCTCAAACGCGTGGACAAAAACGGCCGGGCAGTCGAAACCGTCGACCGCAGCTTGATCTGGCAGGCCTACACGCCGCAGATGTTTCGGTTGGGTGCGCTGCACCGCGCCTTGGCTGACAGCCTGGTGTCGGATGCGACCATTACCGACGAGTCCTCGGCAATGGAATGGGCGGGGCAGGCGCCACGCCTGATCGAAGGCCGTTCAGACAACATCAAAGTCACCCGCCCCGAAGACCTTGAATGGCTGCGGCTGCGCTGGGCTAACCGCTGATCCCCGCGTAGGAGCGAGCTTGCCTCGCGATCTTTTGATCGTTTAAAAGATCGCGAGGCAAGCTCGCTCCTACACAGGTTTCTATGATCCCGAATACTCTTCCCGCTTGGCCAAGCCTGCCTTCAGGTAATCCACCAGCTTTCTGACTTTGGGCGACAAGTGTCGTTGTTGCGGATATAGCGCCCACACCGCGGTATTGGGTGGCTGATGCGCATCCAGCAGCGACACCAGCGCCCCGGTCTTCAAATGCTCCAGCACGTAGTAGTCCGGCAACTGACACAGGCCAACCCCCAATAACGCCGCGTCCAATACCGCCTGCCCGCTGTTGCAACGCCAATTGCCTTGCACCCGCTGCGAAAATTCTCGCCCATCCTGCTCCAGTTGCCAGATGTCTGAGCTGCCAATCAGGCAGTTGTGACGGCTCAATTCCGACAAACTGTGGGGCCGTCCGTATCGCTCCAGATACGACGGCGACGCGCACACGTACATGCGCCTGGGGGCCAGGCGGGTGGCGACCAGGCTTGAGTCATGCAGTCGGCCTAGCCGGATCGCCAGGTCGATGCTTTCGTGTACAAGGTCCAGGGTCCGGTTGGTCAGTTCAATGTCGACCCGCAATTGTGGGTACAAGCCCATAAAGCGCGTCACCAACGGCACGATAAAACGTTCGCCATAGGCTACGGCGCAGGTCATGCGCAGCATGCCTTTGGGCTCGCTGGTCAGGTCGCCGATGGCACGCAGTGCCTCTTCGCGGCCATCTTGCAGGCGCTGGCAGTGCTGCAAAAAGGTTTGCCCGGCTTCGGTCAGTGTGACCCGTCGGGTACTGCGGTAGAACAGACGGGTCTGCAAGCGCTCTTCAAGGCGCGCCACCTGGCGGCTGATGTGCGAAGACGATACGCCCAGGCGCTCTGCCGCCGCTGTGAATTGGCCGCACTCGGCCACTGCGACAAATTCGTCTATACCTTCCCAGCGGTTTTCGTTCACGGTCGATTGTCCCTGTAGAGCAATAATGTTTTGCTTTTGCCTGGATTATTAATCACTCAGAGCTGATTTACACTCGGCACCTTGTTTTTACTTTGCTGGAGACGATGGATGATCAAGTCACGTGCTGCCGTAGCGTTCGAGGCCAAAAAGCCACTGGAAATCGTAGAAGTGGATGTCGCCATGCCCAAGGCTGGCGAAGTGCTGCTGCGGGTTGTGGCGTCGGGCGTTTGCCACACTGATGCCTACACCTTGTCGGGCGCGGACCCGGAAGGCATCTTCCCGTCGATCCTGGGCCACGAAGGCGGCGCCATCGTAGAAGCCATCGGTGAGGGCGTGACGTCGGTGGCCGTTGGCGACCACGTGATCCCGTTGTACACCCCGGAATGCCGCCAATGTAAATTCTGCCTGTCGGGCAAGACCAACCTTTGCCAGGCCATTCGTTCGACCCAAGGCAAAGGCTTGATGCCCGACGGCACAACGCGTTTCTCCTACAAAGGCGAGCCGATTTTCCATTACATGGGCACGTCGACGTTCTCGGAGTACACCGTACTCCCGGAAATTTCCGTCGCTAAAATTCAAAAAGACGCACCGCTGGAGAAAGTCTGCCTGCTGGGTTGCGGCGTCACCACCGGGATTGGCGCAGTGCTCAACACCGCCAAGGTCAAGCCAGGCGACACCGTGGCGATCTTCGGCTTGGGCGGCATCGGCCTGTCGGCAGTGATTGGTGCGGTCAAAGCCAAGGCCTCGCGGATCATCGCCATCGACATCAACCCGGCCAAGTTTGAGATTGCCAAACAGCTGGGCGCGACGGATTGCGTCAACCCGAAAGACTTTGATCGCCCGATCCAGGAAGTGATCGTCGACATGACCGACGGCGGCGTTGATTTCTCCTTTGAGTGCATCGGCAATGTGCAACTGATGCGTGCGGCGCTGGAATGCTGCCACAAAGGCTGGGGCGAGTCGGTGATCATCGGCGTTGCCGGTGCTGGCCAGGAGATTTCGACCCGTCCGTTCCAACTGGTGACAGGCCGCGTATGGCGTGGTTCGGCGTTCGGTGGCGTGCGCGGTCGTACCGAGCTGCCAAGCTATGTCGACATGGCGCAAACCGGCGAAATCCCGCTGGACACGTTCATCACCCACACCATGGGCCTGGAAGACATCAACAAGGCATTCGACCTGATGCACGAAGGCAAAAGCATTCGTACTGTTATTAAATTCTGACGAATAGCTACAAGCCGGGGTAAGCCCAATCACTGACGCTGTAGGAGCGAGCTTGCCTCGCGATCTTTTGATCGTTAAAAAGATCGCGAGGCGAGCTCGCTCCTACAGTGGGCTTATCGTGCGGTTTGCAGCTAAAAGCCTGGAGCTGCTTCTATGCCCTTAACAAATATTTCCTGCCAGAAAAGCTTTGGCGGTTGGCACAAGCGTTACCAGCATCGCTCTGAAGTCCTGGGCTGCAACATGGTGTTTGCCGTGTATTTGCCACCCCAGGCCGAGCAGGGCGTCAAGCTGCCGGTGCTGTACTGGTTGTCGGGGCTGACCTGCACCGATGAGAATTTCATGCACAAGGCTGGCGCCATGAAACTGGCCGCCGAGTTGGGCCTGATTATCGTCTGCCCGGACACCAGCCCGCGTGGTGAAGGTGTGCCGGACGATCCGGAAGGTGCGTGGGATTTCGGCCTGGGGGCGGGCTTTTATGTCAACGCCACCCAGCAACCTTGGGCCCAACATTACCGGATGCATGATTATGTGGTGCAGGAATTGCCTGCATTGGTTGAGGCTCATTTCCCTGCGTCGCAACAACGCGGCATCAGCGGGCATTCGATGGGCGGTCACGGGGCTCTGGTATGTGCCTTGCGCAATCCGGGGCGCTATCAATCGGTGTCGGCATTTGCGCCGATCAGCAATCCGATGGATTGCCCTTGGGGGCAGAAGGCGTTCACCCATTACCTGGGTGAAGAGCGTGCGCGTTGGCGCGAGTGGGATGCCTGTGTGTTGATCAGCGAGGCCACTGAAAAGCTGCCGTTGCTGGTCGACCAAGGTGATCGGGATGACTTTTTGGCTGTCCAGCTCAAGCCTGAAGCACTGCAACAAGCAGCCAAACTGGCGGACCATCCGCTGACTTTGCGTCTGCAGCCGGGCTACGACCACAGCTATTTCTTTATCGCCAGCTTCATTGACGACCACTTGCGGCATCACGCGCGTGCACTAAGCGCCTAATGTTGAGCAAAGTAGGTAGAATCACGCCCTGACTTAATCGGGGCGTTTTTTTATGCGTATTGGCCACGGCTATGATGTGCACTGTTTTGCTGAAGGCGATTTTATAACCCTGGGCGGCGTGCGTATTGCTCATAAATTCGGGCTCTTGGCCCACTCTGATGGCGACGTGCTGCTGCACGCGCTCAGCGATGCATTGCTGGGGGCGGCGGCGCTGGGCGATATCGGCAAGCATTTTCCGGACACCGACCCGCAATTCAAGGGCGCGGACAGTCGTGTCCTGTTGCGCCATATCGTCGGGTTGATCCATGCCAAAGGCTGGAAAGTCGGTAATGTCGACAACACCATCATTGCTCAGGCGCCAAAAATGGCACCGCACATTGAAACGATGCGTGCGTTGATTGCAGCAGATCTTGAGGTTGATTTGGACCAGGTAAACGTTAAAGCCACCACCACTGAAAAACTCGGCTTCGTGGGCCGTGAAGAAGGCATCGCGGTGCATTCCATCGCTTTGTTGGTTCGCGCATGAACGAGTTTGATCTGCTGGGGCCGACAGCTCACGGCGCGCCGTTGGGCACCGCAGTGCTAAAAGCCACGGCTGAAGATTTTCAGGTCGATGAAGTGCTGGATATCCCGCTGTCCGGGGACGGCGAGCATTTGTGGTTGTGGGTTGAAAAGCGTGGTTTGAATACCGAAGAAGCGGCACGGCGCATTGCCAAGGCCGCAGGCGTGCCTTTGCGCACGGTGAGCTACGCCGGTCTCAAGGACCGTCAGGCGCTGACCCGCCAATGGTTCAGCGTGCAGTTGCCGGGCAAGGCGGACCCTGACCTGTCAGGTGCTGAAAACGACACACTGAAGATCCTCAAGACCTCGCGGCACAAACGTAAACTGCAACGCGGTGCCCACGCGGCAAACGGTTTCACGTTGCGCCTGACGCAACTGAACGCCGACAAAGATGCCTTGCAGCAACGTCTGGAATTGATCACCCGTGAGGGTGTACCGAATTATTTCGGCACCCAGCGTTTTGGCTGGGAAGGCGGCAATCTGGGCGAGGCACGGGACTACGCGGCGCGCAAAGCCCTGCCGGAGCAGCGCAATGTCCGTTCGCGGCTACTCTCTACCGCACGCAGCTATCTGTTCAATCAGGTGCTGGCTGCCCGCGTCGCCGATGGCAACTGGCAGCGTGCGCAGGTAGGAGATCTGTTGGCCTTCACCGACAGCCGGAGCTTTTTCCCGGCGGGCGAAGCGGAGTGCAATGACCCGCGATTGGCTATCCTTGATCTGCACCCGACCGGCCCGCAGTGGGGCGAAGGTGATTCGCCGACCACAGGTGCGACCCAGGTGCTGGAGCAAGCCATTGCCGAGCGTGAAGCCGATTTGCGTGACTGGCTGGTTCGCGCTGGCATGAGCCACGAGCGACGTATTCTGCGGCTGCCCATTGGCCGACTGACGTGGCATTATCCGCAACCAGATATTCTGCAACTGGAATTTGTACTGCCGGCCGGATGCTTCGCCACTGTCCTGGTGCGCGAACTTGTTGATCTGGTGTCTTTGGGGCAAACGGACAGCCTATGCGTATTCTGATTTCAAACGATGATGGGGTCAGCGCCCCGGGGATAGCTGCGCTTTATGACGCCTTGGCGGATTATTGCGAGTGCGTGGTGATTGCCCCCGATCAAGACAAAAGTGGCGCGAGCAGCTCGCTGACGCTCGACCGCCCGTTACATCCGCATACCCTGACCAATGGCTTTATCAGCATCAACGGGACGCCGACCGACTGCGTGCACCTGGGCCTCAATGGCCTGTTGGAGCAGCAGCCGGACATGGTGGTATCGGGGATCAATCTGGGTGCCAACCTGGGTGATGACGTGTTGTATTCGGGCACCGTGGCAGCAGCCCTTGAAGGGCGCTTTCTGGAGCGCCCTTCGTTTGCGTTCTCGCTGGTCTCGCGCCAGGTCGACAACCTGCCGACCGCGGCCTATTTCGCGCGCAAGCTGGTGGATGCACATCACCTGCTTGAACTGCCGCCGCGCACCGTGCTGAACGTCAACATTCCCAATTTGCCGCTGGACAAGATCCGCGGTATCCAGCTCACCCGCCTGGGCCATCGCGCCCGTGCAGCGGCGCCGGTTCGCATGGTCGATCCGCGTGGCAAGGCGGGTTACTGGATTGCCGCCGCGGGCAACGCGGAGGACGGCGGCCCCGGCACCGACTTCCACGCCGTGATGCAGGGTTATGTGTCGATTACCCCGTTACAACTGGATCGCACCTTTGGTGATGCCTTCAAAAGCCTCGATGGCTGGCTGGAGGGGTTGGGCTGATGGGGCGTGAGCAGGATGGCCTGATGCATCGCGGCATTGGCATGACCTCGGAGCGGACACGTGAGCGGCTGATTCAGCGCCTGCGTGAAGAGGGCATCGTTAACCAGAAAGTGCTTGAGGTCATTCGGCGCACACCTCGTCACCTGTTTGTTGATGAAGCCCTGGCCCACCGTGCCTACGAAGACACGGCGCTGCCGATTGGCAACAACCAGACCATCTCCCAGCCGTATATGGTGGCGCGCATGAGCGAGCTGCTGCTCGAAGACGGCCCGCTGGACAAAGTCATGGAGATCGGCACCGGTTCGGGTTACCAGACAGCGGTGTTGTCGCAGTTGGTTGAGCGGATTTTCTCGGTCGAACGCATCAAGGTGCTGCAGGATCGCGCCAAAGAACGTTTGCTTGAGCTTAACTTGCGTAACGTGGTCTTTCGCTGGGGCGATGGTTGGGAAGGGTGGCCGGCGCTTGCACCTTACAACGGCATTATCGTCACCGCCGTGGCCACGGATGTACCGCAAGCCTTGCTCGACCAACTGGCTCCGGGCGGGCGCCTGGTGATCCCGGTCGGTGCCGGTGACGTTCAGCAACTGATGCTGATCGTGCGTGAAGAGCACGGTTTTGCCAGGCGCGTCATCGGCAATGTGCGGTTTGTACCGCTGCTTAATGGGCCGCTGGCCTGATTCTTTAGCGCTGCCCGGCTGAATTATCAAGCCGGGTACGGGTCATACAGCGCAGTGGTCAGGCCCGTCCGGTGCCTGTTTAGGGTTTAAACAATACGTTTATGAATGGGCTTTGCCGTCTGCAAAGCTGTACAGCCAGTTATACTTGCGCCCAATGAGGGCCGCGACTGGCGTTCTAATTTTTAGCCATCTTCAAAGGGAGCGGCGGGTGAGTCTCACAGTCATTACGCAGCGTATGGGGACCATAAGCTATCAGAGAGTAGTGGCGGGTCTGGTGTTAAGTGTCTCCCTGGCGATGTTGGCGGCGTGTTCCAGCGCGTCCAAAAGCGGTACAAGTGGCGTTAACGGTGTGGCTCAGCGCCCGGCTGTGACCACCGGTCAGTATGTGGTCAAGCGTGGCGATACGTTGTTCTCGATTGCCTTTCGCTACGGTTGGGACTGGAAAGCGCTGGCGGCAAAAAACAACATTGCGGCCCCGTATACGATCGTTCCGGGGCAATCAATTCGTTTCGATGGACGTGCAGGAACTGTCCCTTCAGGGGGCACGACAACCACCGTGGTTTCGTCTTCATCAGGCAGTAAAACCACCGTCACCAAGCGCCCGGTCGCCACGACGGCGACACCGGTCAACACGCAGCCTTTGCCTGCAGGCCCTGCACCTAAAGGCTGGGGATGGCCCGCTGACGGGATTTTGATCGGGAAATTTTCTTCAAACGGTAGTTTGAATAAAGGTATTGATATTGCCGGAGATTTGGGACAGCCTGTTTTGGCTGCGTCTGATGGCTCAGTTGTATACGCTGGCAGTGGATTGAGGGGCTACGGCGAACTGGTCATCATCAAACACAGTGACACCTATGTTAGTGCCTACGGCCACAACCGCAGGCTTTTGGTACGGGAGGGGCAGCAGGTCAAGGTCGGGCAGAAAATTGCCGAAATGGGGTCAACTGGTACAGACCGGGTGAAACTTCACTTTGAAATTCGCCGCCAGGGTAAACCTGTAGATCCATTGCAATTCCTTCCACGCCGTTGATCAGTTACCAGCCTGTTCCTGATGTAGATGAAAGGAACAGGCTCCAGCGTTGCCAAGGATAAAGGCGATGCTTGAGCTTGAGGTCGAACTCACCAAAGGACTATTACAATGGCTCTCAGCAAAGAAGCGCCGGGGTTTGACATCGACGATGAGGTGCTCCTTATGGGCTCCAGCATCGATTGTGACTTGATGTCAGAAGAAAACGACTCAACCCCTACAGCTCGCACCAAGTCGAAAAAAGCAGCTGCCTCAAAGCAGCACAAGTACATTGATTACACCCGGGCGCTCGATGCGACTCAGCTGTACCTCAATGAAATTGGCTTCTCCCCGTTGCTCTCACCAGCAGAAGAAGTCCATTTTGCGCGTTTATCGCAAAGTGGCGATCCCGCTGGGCGCAAACGCATGATTGAAAGTAACTTGCGACTGGTGGTGAAAATCGCCCGACGTTACGTCAATCGTGGGCTTTCACTGCTTGACCTGATCGAAGAGGGCAACCTGGGCCTGATTCGGGCAGTCGAGAAATTTGACCCGGAGCGCGGGTTTCGCTTCTCGACCTACGCCACCTGGTGGATCCGTCAGACGATTGAACGGGCAATCATGAACCAGACCCGTACCATCCGTTTACCGATCCACGTTGTAAAAGAGCTCAATGTCTACCTGCGAGCTGCGCGCGAACTGACGCAAAAGCTCGATCACGAACCCTCCCCTGAAGAAATCGCCAATCTGCTCGAAAAACCCGTCTCGGAGGTCAAGCGCATGCTTGGGCTCAACGAACGTGTGTCTTCGGTAGACGTTTCTTTAGGCCCGGACTCCGATAAAACACTGCTTGATACCCTCACCGATGATCGCCCTACAGACCCTTGTGAGCTGCTGCAGGACGATGATTTGTCGCAGAGTATTGATGAGTGGCTATCCGAGCTCACCGACAAACAGCGCGAGGTGGTGATCCGCCGCTTCGGCTTGCGTGGGCATGAAAGCAGTACCCTTGAAGATGTCGGGCTGGAAATTGGCTTGACCCGTGAGCGTGTACGACAAATCCAGGTTGAAGGCCTCAAGCGACTGCGTGAGATTCTTGAACGTAATGGTTTGTCGAGCGAATCACTGTTTCAGTAAACGAAGTGTGCTGACTAAAACCCCGAGCTTTCGGGGTTTTTTTATGGGCTGACATTTTTTGCGCCAAGTCAATTCAGGCCTGTTCTTAAAAATGTGTGGGCTTGAAATGGGATGACACGTACGAAGTTGAGCTTTATCTGCGATCGGATGTAAGCCTTTACTTACGTTTTCTGTAAGCCAACGGCGAAAGACGTAGGAGTGAATGACTTTTTCTTACTTGTTTAGTTTTTTAACTCATTGAAAGTAATAGGTTTTGTGTTTTTTTAAGGTGCTGCTTTGTAATAAAAATCTATAACTGGTGCGCTTGCAGCAATTTTAGAAGGCTCTAGTATCTTAACTGTGTCGACGGATAGACACAGCGTTCAAGGAGGAACGTTAAGGACATTGCAGGATGCAATTCATCAGGATGATGAGAAGGAACAAAAGGGATTAGGGAAAAAATGTGGGCGGGTCAAACCGCCCCTTTTTTTGCCCGTTAAAAAGTGCTCTGGCGCGCCACTTAAGCGTTTAAGCCGTTACCTGCATTTAAAACAAAACGCCCAGGGCTTGAATGGCCTTGGGCGTTTTTTTATGTGTTTAAAGACCGGCCACAAGCAGGCCGGTGTTTAAGCGCGGGCTTACAGCGTCGGGTAGTCAATGAAGCCGACAGGGCCTTTGGAGTAGAAGGTCTCTGGATGTGGCTCATTGAGCGGTGCATCGGCCTTCAAGCGGGCTGGCAGGTCAGGGTTGGCAATAAAAGGCACGCCAAACGCAACAGCGTCTGCCTTGCCGGCAGCGATCAAGGCATTGGCGCTGTCTTTAGTGAAGCCTTCGTTGACGATGTAAGGGCCGCCAAACGCTTCTTTGAGCTGTGGGCCCAAGCTGTCTTCTGCTTCACGCTCACGGGCGCAGATAAACGCGATACCGCGCTTGCCCAGTTCCTTAGCCACATACCCGAAAGTTTCAGCCCGGTTGTCATCGCCCATGTCGTGCAGGTCTGCGCGAGGCGACAAGTGCATGCCAACGCGGCCAGCACCCCAGACTTCGACTACCGCGTCGGTGACTTCCAGCATCAGGCGGGCACGGTTTTCCAACGAACCACCGTATTGGTCGGTGCGCTGGTTGGTGCTGCTTTGCAGGAACTGATCGAGCAGGTAACCGTTGGCGCCATGGATCTCAACGCCGTCAAAACCTGCGGCTTTGGCGTTTTCGGCACCGGTACGGTAAGCCTCGACGATGTCGGCGATCTCAGCCGTTTCCAGAGCGCGTGGCACTTCGAAGTCTGCCTTTGGACGAACCAGGCTGACATGGCCTTTGGCGGCGATGGCGCTCGGTGCGACGGGGAGTTCACCGTTCAGATACAGCGAGTGGGAAATCCGCCCAACGTGCCACAGTTGCAGGAAAATGCGCCCACCGGCGGCATGGATGGCCTTGGTGACGTTGGTCCAGCCGCGAACCTGTTCGTCGGACCAGATACCGGGGGTGTCCGGGTAGCCAACACCCAGCGGGGTAACCGAAGTGGCTTCGCTGAGTATCAAGCCTGCTGAAGCGCGCTGTACGTAGTACTCCGCGATCAGAGCGCCTGGCACACGGCCTTCTTCGGCACGGCAGCGGGTCAGCGGCGCCATGATGATGCGGTTAGGCAGCTCAAGGTCGCCCAGCTTGATCGGATCAAAAATCGTGGTCATTAATGCAGCCCTCTCAAGGATCAGTGTGTGGCAGAGGCCAGTTCGGGGTTACCGTTCTGGCGAAAAGTAATCAGGGTGACCAGCAGCGCCAGTATCGCCAGCGCTGCGGCGGCCAGCGGTACGCTGGTGAGGCCGAAACCGTGGGCAATCACGCTGCCGCCTACCCAGGCGCCCAATGCGTTGCCGACGTTAAAGGCGCCAATATTCAGGGTCGACACCAGGTTGGGTGCGGCTTTGCCGAAGGTCACCACGTTGACTTGCAAGGCGGGCACCGCGGCAAACGAAGCGGTGGCCCACAAGAACAGGGTGATCTCGGTTGGAATCAGGGCCACGCTGGTCCAGGTCAATACGGTCGAGACCACGGCCATTGCGATAAACACGCCGATCAACGTCGCGCCCAAGCGCTTGTCCGCCAGCTTGCCGCCAATAATGTTGCCGACAGTCAGGCCCAGGCCGATCAGCAACAGGGTCCAGGTCACGCCGGTTGGCGATACGCCCGTCACGTCACCGAGCAGCGGCGCGACGTAGGTGAAGAGGGTGAACATGGAGGCCGAAAACAATGCCGTCATGCTCAACGACAGCCAGATGCCGGCGCCTTTGAGGGCAGCCAGTTCGGCGCGCATGTCGAGTTTTTCTTCGTCGCGCTTGGTGGGCAAAAAGCGGATCAGGCCGATCAACGCCACCACACCAATCACCGTCACGGCAAAAAATGTCGAGCGCCATCCTGCAACCTGGCCCAAGGCGGTGCCCAGCGGTACACCCAAGACGTTTGCCAGGGTCAGGCCGGTAAACATCAGTGCGACCGCCGAAGCGCGCTTGTTGGCAGGCACCAGGCCGGCAGCCACCACCGAGCCGATACCGAAGAACGCGCCATGGCACAGGGCGGTAATCACGCGGGCCAGCATCAGCACCTCGTAATCACTGGCCAGGGCGCAAAGCAGATTGCCAACAATAAAGATGCCCATCAACGCCACCAGCGCGGCCTTGCGCGGCAACTTGGCGGTGGCCAGTGCCATAAACGGCGCGCCAATGGCCACGCCCAGGGCATAGCCCGTCACCAGCCAGCCAGCGCCCGGAATGGAAACCCCCAGATCGGCTGCGACATCGGGCAGCAAGCCCATGATCACAAACTCGGTGGTCCCGATGGCGAAGGCGCTAAGCGCCAGGATAAGTAGCGAGAGAGGCATGGAATTCCTTGTTAAAGCTCTTGGCTCAGTTTTGCGAGGAAGGCCTGAATGGTTTCCTCATTGCGTTTAAAAAAGTGCCATTGGCCGACTTTTTGGCTGCTGATCAAGCCAGCGCGCTGCAAAGTGGCGAGGTGGGCGGAAACAGTGGATTGCGACAACCCGAAGCGTTGGTCGAACTGGCCTGCGCACACACCGTGCTCAGTGCTGTGATGCTGGTCAGGAAACTCGACCTGCGGATTTTTAAGCAGGCGAATGATTTCTCGGCGTACTGGGTGTGCCAGCGCTTTTATTATTTCGTCGAGGTCGATCGGCATAGTGGCAGTGCTCATGAGGTGTAGCGTTATATCGCGATGAGGCGAACTTTAAATCGGAATATCGCGATATACAAATATGTATTTGATCTGACGTCAGCTCAAATCGGTATATCGAGTTATAACGATATGTTTTGGTCGTGCGTAATAGCGCGGTGCTAAACTGCGCGGCATGAATTATCTCGCACATCTGCACCTTGGCGGCCAGCGGCCAGAAGAATTGCTCGGCAGTCTCTATGGCGACTTCGTGAAAGGGCGCCTGCAGGGCCAGTACAGCCCGGCGATAGAGTCCGCGATCCAGTTGCACCGCAGCATCGACGTCTTCACCGACGCGCACCCGTTGGTTGATCAGTCGTTGTCGCGTTTCACCCAGACCCGGCGGCGCTATGCCGGCATTGTACTGGACGTTTTCTTCGACCATTGCCTGGCGCGGGATTGGGCGCAATACGCCGAAGGGCCGCTTGAGCGCTTCACCTCAACGTTCTATGCGCTGCTGGTTGCGCAACCCCAGTTGCCCAAGCGTCTGGCCAGCATCGCCCCGCACATGGCTGCGCACGACTGGTTGGGGTCCTATCGAGACTTTGGCGTGCTGGAGCAAGTGTTCAATGGCATCGCCCGGCGTCTTTCGCACCCACAAGAACTGAGCGGCGCCATGCGCGACTTGCATGCCTTGTATGAGCCGCTGAGTGAAGACTTCAGCGCCTTCTACCCGCAACTGCAGGCGTTTGCTGCCCGCGAAAAACTCAGCCAGACGCCATAAAACCTGTAGTAGCGAGCTTGCTCGCGATCTTTTGATCTCGGCCCTTTTTACGGCCGCTGCGCGCCCGGACGTAGCCTCGCAAAGCTCGTCAACTGCTACAGGGGGGCGCAATACACCTGTAGGAGCGAGCTTGTCTCGCGATCTTTTGATCTTTCGCAGCCTTCGTGCCTCGTCAGCGACTACAGGCGGGCGCGGTAAAAGCGTAGGAGCCGCCGCAGGCTGCGATCTACGGCCGCTGCGCGCCCGGACGTAGCCTCGCAAAGCTCGTCAACTGCTACAGGGGTGCGCAATATAACTGTAGGAGCGAGCTTGCCTCGCGATCTTTTGATCTTTCGCAGCTTTCGTCCCTCGTCAGCGACTACAGGCGCGCGCGGTAAAAGTGTAGGAGTCGCCGCAGGCTGCGATCTTTTGATCTTTCGCAGCCTTCGTCCCTCGTCAGCGACTACAGGTTGTACGCAATACACCTTTAGGAGCGAGAGTCGGCTAAGCCGCCGCCGGCTCGCACTCAGTCTGCGGACGGGTTTGCGGTGCTCCGCTGACCACTTGGCGAATCGCTTCCTGCGCCTTGAACGCCAGCATTGCGCGTTCTTGCTGCTCACATGCAATCGGCTCCAGCAGGTGTATCTCAACCTGTGCCTGCTCGTGAGCAAACAAACGCAGCAAATGCGAGAGCAAGTCGTCATCGCCAATAAACGGTGCGATCGGGTCGCTCTCGCCATTGCGCAAATAACGAATCGCCACCGGTTGCAACGCCACGTCACTGTCTATCGCCGCTGACAACAAACGGCCATGGAAGGTGCGTACTGAACGCCCGTCGGTGGTCGTGCCTTCCGGGAACATCAACAACGGATGCTGTTGCTGCAAATGACAACTCATCTGCTCGCGAATGGTTTGGCTGTCACCCGCGCCCCTGCGGATAAACAGGCTACCGGCCTGGTCCGCCAGCCAACCCGCCACAGGCCAGCTGCGCACTTCGGCCTTGGACAGAAAAGACAGCGGCGTCAGTTGCCCGAGCAAGGCAATGTCGGTCCACGACACATGATTACTGACCCACAACATCGGTGTGACAGGTCGCTCGCCAACCACAGTGACCTGAAACGGCAGGGCATTGCTCAGCCGCTTCATGAAGAACTGTGTCCAGCGTTGGCGCCGATCCATGGCGCTGTTCAGGTGCAACCGATGGAGCAGGGCGAAAATACTCGCCATGCCCAATCCCAGGCTGACCACCGCCAACACCCGAACCACTCGCCCATACAGGCGCAGGCGGTTCATTACATGGCTGCCTTGAAGTGGCGTGCATAGCGCGGGCACAGTTCGTCGCGCTTGAGCAGGATAAAGACGTCAGCGACCTGGAAATCTTCGTCCCAGCACGGCTCACCACAAATCTTCGCGCCCAGGCGCATGTAGGCTTTGAGCAGCGGGGGCATTTCGGTGATGACGTTTGCCGGAACGTCCAGCGCGGGCAGCGGGTTTTTCGGTTCGGCGCGCAAATGTTCAGTGCACAGGTAACGCTCGCGCAGACGTTGCATGATCGCCTGGGCCTGAATGCCACCGTCTTGCATCGGGATGCTCGCGCAGCCCATCAGGTAGTGGTAATCACCCTGGTTAAGGACTTCAGCCAACTCGCCCCACAACACGGCGATGGTGCCGCCATTGCGGTAGGCCGGATCGACACAGGTGCGGCCGATTTCAAGAATCGGGCCTTGCAGGTGCGCCAGGCCGTGAAGGCTGAATTCTTCTTCGCTGTAAAAATGACCAATGTTTCGTGCTGCACTGTGGTCCAGCAGGCGAGTGGTCGCCACCAGCAGGCCGGTGTTGAGGTCGCGAACCCCGATGTGTTCGCAATGCGCATCGTAGTCGTCGATGTCCAGGCCACAGTCGGCGCTTTTCAGTTTGGCGTTCAGCTCGCCACTGAAAACCCGGAAGCGCAAGGCTTGTGCCTCACGCAAGGCCTCTGGGCCAAGCAAGCGTTCAGCCTGCAGTCGGCGTTCTTGAGCGGTGTCGCGGATACGGGCGATCTGGGCCATTGCGAATCTCCGTGCAGGCATCAAGCCCGCCTTGTCGACTGAGGTGTGCAATCTCAGGCTAGGGAGCGCCAGTGTCATGACCATGACAATTGAGTGATGCTTGTATGACAGCGTCCGGCCAAGGAACTGGCGCGATGGACGAGTGCTCTAAAGCGGAGTAAAAAAATATGCCCGGACGGCGCTAAAGCACTCACACTAGAGGCCGTTTACCTGCCGATGAGTTTTTATGTTCAAGACGTTTTTATCCGCCGCTGGTGCGTTGCTATTAACCCTCGGGGTGAGCCTGTCGGCTCAGGCCAGTTGGTACCTGGACGGTGAGTCATCACGGCTTTCGTTTATCACTACGCAAAATGCCAATGTCGCGAACAAGCACCGCTTTTTGGTGTTGCACGGCAAAGTAGACCGTAAGGGCCACGCGCAATTGCGGATAGAAATGGACTCGGTCAACAGCGCGGTGCCTTTGCGCGATGAGCGCATGCGTGACCAGTTGTTCGATTTCAAGCATTTCCCTGAAGCGCAGATCACCGCGCAAATCAATCTGCAGCCCATCAACGAGCTGGCGCCGGGCGCTCAAGTGGAGTTGCGCCTGCCGGTTACAGTGAGCCTGCGTGGCAAACAGCACACCTATGAGGCCGAGTTGCTGGCGACGCGGCTGGATGAGCAGCGCTTCCAGGTCGTAACCCTCGAACCGTTAATGCTTCAGGCCGAAGATTTTGGCTTGCAGCCAGAACTCGAAACCTTGCGTAAATCCGCCGGCTTGTCGGCTATCAGCTTTTCAGTACCGGTGAACGCGGTGCTGATTTTCACGGCTCGCTAAGATGGCGGGCGCGGTGTTCCCTTGGCACGGCGCCAACCAATTCAAGTTACTGATCGATGGCCCGCAGTTTTTCCCGCAGATGCTGGCGGCTATCGATCAGGCGCAGGATCACATTGATCTGGAGTTTTATCTGGTCGAGGCCGGACAGTGCGCTGAAGTCACGGTCCAGGCGCTGGAGCGCGCTGCGTTGCGTGAGGTGCGGGTGCGCTGCCTGTTCGATGCCTATGGCAGCCTGGCGTTTACCGAAGCCTTGCGCCTCAGGCTGCTGGCAGCGGGCGTGGAGCTTCGCTTTTACAACCCGCTGAGCTGGCGTCGGGGGCTGAACAATTTGTACCGCGATCACCGCAAGCTGTTGCTGGTGGACCAGCAATTGGCGGTCGTAGGCGGGACGGGCATTACTGATGAGTTCTGGCAGCCTGCGCAAAACGTGTGCGACTGGCACGAGGTGATGGTGCAGATTGAGGGGCCGCTGGTGCAGGACTGGCAGATGCTGTTTGAGCGCCAATGGCGTGCCAACATCAGCCGCAAAGCCTGGAAGCCTGCCACCCACTTTGGCCTCGCGCGATTGCCCAAGGCGCCTCAGCAGGGCGAGGGCCTGGGCCGAGTGGCCTATGCCGATGCCCATCAGCACCGCGACATTCTGCAATCGCTGGTGCGGGCCATTAACAGCGCCCAGCACAACATCTGGCTGGCCACGCCTTACTTTCTACCCACCTGGAGTGTGCGGCGCTCGCTGCGTCGCGCGGCCAATCGCGGGGTCGATGTGCGGTTGCTATTGACCGGCCCCCGCACCGATCACCCGTCCGTGCGTTACGCCGGGCATCGTTACTACCCGCGGTTGCTCAAGTCCGGGGTGCAGATATTTGAATATCAGCCGTGCTTTCTGCACCTGAAAATGGTCCTGGTCGACGATTGGGTGAGCATTGGCTCGTGCAACTTTGACCACTGGAATCTACGTTTTAACCTTGAGGCCAACCTGGAAGCCATCGACCCGACGCTGAGCAAAGCCGTGGCGGCCAGCTTTATGAACGACTTCGCGCAAAGCCTGCCGATCACCTTGCAAGCCTGGCAGTCCCGGCCATTGTGGGGGCGGGTCAAACAGCGTATCTGGGGCTGGGTTGACCGGGTGGTGGTCAACCTTTTGGGGCGTCGCCGTTAAGGGTTACCGCCTGAATGCCGGGGCTGTTTGAAGAAAGCGGGGCATTTTCTTGAACACGCGGTTACATAACGTTGCAGAACGTGCAAAATCGAACGACTTCACGGGCAACTGGACAGCGTGAAGTCTGAATTTTTTGGAGCGTTGCGCATGACTTCTTCATTGTGGCTGGCCGTACTGGCGTCGGGCTTTATCTATGGCATCACTCCGGGCCCGGGTGTCCTGGCTGTGTTCGGCATTGGCGCAGCCCGTGGGCGTCGTGCGGGGGCCGGCTTCCTGTGCGGGCATTTGCTGGGTGATGTGATTTGGTGCAGCACGGCGTTGATTGCGATTGTCGGCGCGCGGGAGTTTGGCAGCACTGCATTCAACGTATTGGGCTTGATCAGCGGCCTTTACCTGTTCTGGCTGGGCCTGCGCGCCGTGCGTGCCAAGCGCAGCAGCGTGGCCGAGGAAGGCCCGGCCCGTAAGCCGTTTGCCCACGGTATTTTCTTCGGCCTGACCAACCCCAAAGCCTACCCGGTGGCCGTGGCGACTTTCACCGCGCTGCTGTCCGGGCGTGCCGAACTGCTTACCTGGAGCATGCTGCCCTGGCTCATCGCCCTGAGCTTTGTCGGCGGCGCACTGGCGTATGTGATCTTGATCGGTATCGTAGGTGCGGGTCATGTACGTGCGCTGTATCAACGCCATCAATTGCTGATTACACGTTTGTGTGGCGTGATGTTTATCGGCTTTGCCATCAGCGCGCTGGCGCATGCCTTGCCAGGGCTGGTGGGCAGCAACAAGTAAAGTGATCTGCCGGGAGTGCAGTCATGGGGCAACACAGGGATAGGGATGGATGTTCACGTTTAATCTCGAGGCATCGAGGGCTTTATGGACATCAAAAGATACCTGTCTCAAGCCAGTTTTATTGATCAGTTGCTGGATGCGGTCTGCGTCGTGGACCGCAAGTACCACATTGTTTATGTCAGCGCGGCCTGCCTGCGTATTTTTGGCTATGAGCAGGACGAACTGATCGGCCGTTGCATTATCGATCTGGTTCACCCGGTTGACCGTGAACGCACCGTGCATGCTGCCAATGACGTCAGGGAGGGCGACCCCCTGCCGAATTTCGAGAACCGTTATCTACGCAAAGACGGCAGTGTCATCCATATTTTGTGGTCTGCGCGCTGGTCAGAAGACTATCGACTGCACATCGCGGTGGCCCGTGACATTACCGAACGCAAACTGGCCGAGTCCCGTCAGTTGGCACTGTTTGCCATCTCCGAAGCCGCCCATGGGGCAGGGGATTTGCTGGAATTATTCAAGCGCGTACACGCGTTGATCGGTCAGTGGCTGCCAGCGATAAACTTTTCGGTCGCACTGTGTGATCAGCCGGATGGTTTATTGAGTTTTCCTTATCGGGTTGCAGAGCACGGTGATTGGCCGCTGGCCGAGGTGACGCGGCTGAGCCAGAACGTCACCCGCAGTGAGCAGATGCTACTGCACGCCGAGCAGGGTTCGGCGTCGTGGCTGGGCGCCCCGTTGGTAGCGCAAAACGGCATTATCGGTGCGGTGCTGGTCAAGAGCTCATTGGGCAGTGAGCCCTATACCGAGGCGCACAAAGAGCTGCTGCAGTTCGTATCCGCCCAGATTGCAGCGGCCATTGAAAGAAAAAAACTCCACGCTCACCTGCAGTTTTTGGCGCAGCACGATGCGCTGACCGGCTTGCCCAATCGCGAGTTTCTGTACGAACGTTTAAACAGCGCGCTGGCCCGGGCCAAACGCGAGCAGCAATATCTGGCAGTGCTGTATGTCGATCTGGATGACTTCAAACGGATCAATGACAGTTACGGACATGGCGTTGGCGACGTGTTGCTGCAACACGTGGCGCTGCGCTTAAAAGCCTGTGTGCGCGAAAGCGACACCGTGGCCAGAATGAGTGGCGACGAGTTTGTAGTGGTGCTTGAAAACCTCAAGCGGCCAGAAGACGGGTCGATCGTGGTCGAGAACATCCGCACTGAATTGAGCCAGCCCCTCTTGATTGAAGGGCAAACACTCAACACCCTCCCCAGCATCGGCATCGCCGTTTACCCCGAACATGGCGACGACGCCCGGCAACTGCTGCACCAGGCCGACACGGCCATGTACAGCGTGAAAAAAAGCAGCCGTTAACCCCTGCGCCTCGCGATCTTTTTAAACACCCAAAGATCGCGAAGCTCGCTCCTGCACATTGCTTTATTGCTTGAGGTGTATGTCTGCACACCACTCGATCTGGGCCCAGTCGATTTCAAGGCCTAAACCCGCATTGCCCGGTGCGGTGACTTTCCCGCGTGGATTGGTGCGGATCGGGTTGGCTGTGGCAAATTCGAACAGCTCATATTCGCACGCCTGCTCGAAGTAGCTGCTGGTTGGCTGCCCGAGCATCAGGTGCAGGTTGGCAGCTTGTGCAAGCGCATGGCCCCAGCTTTGCAGTTCGACCTGAATGCCATTGGCGGCGGCGTTATGGATGATTTTAAGCGCGGGTGTAATGCCGCCGCAGGTCATCACGTCAACCCGTACCCGGCTCCAGCAGTGTTGCCGAACGGCAAAGGCCACCAATCGATAGTCGGTAATGGCATTGCCGGCCGCCAGCACCGGCACATTCAGCCGCGCCGTCAGTTGCTGATAGCCGGCGAGGTCATAGTCATCCAGCGGCGCTTCAAACCAGGCATAACCCAGCTCACCCAGTACCCGGCCCACTCTCAACGCCGCGTTCAGGTCATAACGCTGTTCTACATCCAGCATCAGGGCCAGGCCTTTATCGGCATGTGCACGCTGCACCTGTTCAATCATCTCCAGGTCCCGTGCCGGGTCGCACCAGGAGTGAAACTTGATTGCCCGATAGCCTCGCTCGGCCAGTTGTTGCACGGCCTCGACATAAGTGTGCGGCGTCGCCAGCACCGGAGTGCTGGCATAAGCGTCAATCTGCTCGCGGTAACCGCCGAGCAGTTTGAACAAGGGCTGCCCGGCCGCTTGTGCGGCAATATCCCACAACGCAACATCAATCAGGGCCTGAGCTTGCGCCGAACGCGCATACGCCTTGGGATGAAAGTGCAGCCACAGAGCTTCGCGATCCAGTGCTGAGCGGCCGATCAGGTCCGGGATCATGTCGCGCAGCGTTTCAGCCAGCACAGCATCGCGATGATGCGAGGTGTAAGCATCCGTGGCCGCGCTGCCCACCACACCATCACGGGTGGTGATACGAATAAACGTATGCGTGGTGCACGGCTCGGGTTGTTCCGGGGTCCAGGTAGAGCCGCGTACCGGCGGCGTACAGGCAAAGACTTCAACGTGTTCAATGATCAGATTCGTCATGTCTCATCTCCTGGATTCAGCGGTGAACGCGGTAGCGCTCAATCATGGCCTCGTCCAGCACCACGCCCAGTCCAGGTGTATCGGGCACAGGGACCTGGCCGTCATGCAGTGGCAACAGGTTTTTCACCAACCCCCGGAACAGCGGGCTGTCACTTTGTGAGTACTCGATCAGTTCACCGAATTCGCTGGCGGCGAGAAAGTGCACCGTGGCCGCCAGCAAAATTCCGGTGCTGAAACCGTGAGGGACCAATTGCGCGCCATGCAGTTGTGCCAGCTCGTAGATGTGGCGCATCTCGCTGATACCGCCGCAGCGGGTAATGTCGGGCTGAATGATCGCGGGCCTTGATGCTTCGAGGAAGTGACGGAATTCATGGCGTGTGGCCAGGCCTTCGCCGCCGGATATGCGCATGCCCGAGCGCTCAGCCAGATACGCCAAGCCGCGCGTATCGTCGGAGGGCAGGGGCTCTTCGATCCAGTTCAGATTGAACTCACGCAATGCATCACATTGCGCCAGTGCGTGCGGGTAGTTTCGCCAACGGCCCACCAGGTCGATTTGCAGTTGCACATCGTCACCGATTTCTTCCCGGATGACTCGCAGCAATGCCTGGTCTTTGCGCAGGTCCTCGCCAAATCCCGCGCCACCCAACTTGATGCTGCGCAAACCCTGGGCCAGCAACCCCCGCACAAGTTCACGGTTACCGGCTTCGTCGGGCCTTGGAATAAACGTGCCGTAAGCCGGGATGTGCTCACGGTATTTTCCGCCCAGCAACGTGTGCACCGGCACGCCGTAATGCTGCCCGGCAAGGTCCCAGAGTGCGATATCCAGCGCACTGATCGCATGAATCGCCGCCCCGCGGCGGCCCATGTATTCGGATTGGCGGTACATCTTCTTCCACAAGCGGTCGATTTCCAGCGGGTTTTCGCCCAGCAGTATGTCGCGCAAACCCTGACAGGTTTCGTGGGAGGCCGGGGTTTCGATCAAGGCTTTGACCACCGCCGGGGAACTGTCGGTTTCCCCGACACCGATCAGCCCGGTGTCGGTATGGATGCGTACGATCAACGCATCCTCACCCCATTCGCAGGGTTGATCGAGCGCAGGCACGCGCAACCAGATGGCTTCTACATCTATGATTTTCATGGCTGTATTTCCAGAGTCGGTACAGCACCGTGGCGTTGGTGGGCACGGGCGGCGCTTGCTTGGGCGGCATCCATGGTGGACAGGCGTTGGCTCTGTTCTTCGATCAGACTGGCGGGCATGGCGGCATAGTCTTCACGCAGCCATTTCAACAGGCCCCAGATTTTTACGAACAGGATAAAAATGAACGGGATGGCGGTCAGGATCACCGCTGTTTTCAAGGTGTTGAGTGAGGCGTTGATGTACAGCATCGCCAGTGGCAACGCGGCCAGCAGCAGGCACCAGAACAAACGCAGTGACGGCGCCGGGTCCTGGCCTTCGCGCAGATTGCGGGTGCTGGTTGCGGCAACGGTGTAGGCCACGGCGTCGAGGTGCGAGGCCAGGAAAACCAGCATCAACACGAAGTAGATGACCGACAGTACTTTGCCAAAAGGCAGGCTGTTCAACAGTAGCGAGACTGCCGCTTCGCCACCGGCACCGCTGAGCATGGCGGGCGCGTTGACCACATCGGTGATGAACTGGTGAATGGCAAAACTCTGCAGGCTGCCGAAGAAGAACCAGCACCCGCCGCAGCCCCCGAGGATCATGGCCATGACCACTTCCTTGATTGTGCGGTCCTTGGACACACGGGTGACGAAAATGGCCACGCCCGGCGCATAAGTGATCCAGTACAGCCAATAAAACACCGTCCAGCCGCGAGCAAATTCGCCGTTACCGGTTGGATCCGTGGCCAGGCTCATGTGGATGAAATTTTGCAGTGTCAGGCCAATAGCGTTGGCGGTGTTATTGATGCTGAACAGGGTTGGCCCAAGCAGCAATACAACCAGAGCGAAAAGCATGGTCATGCCGCAGGCCAGCTTGGCCAGGCGCTGCATGCCGGAGCTGATGCCGATCCAGGAACTGAGCGAGAACACCACGGTGACTAACATCACCAGACAGGCCTTGAGCAAAAAGCCGTCAGTCAGGCCGGTCAGATCGGACAGCCCTTTAGCCACGGTCGACGCGGTGAGGGTGGTGGTCAGGACCAGCCCGCCGAAGGTGGCAAACAGGAAGATCAGGTCGATGATTCGTCCCACCGGGCCGTGGGCCTTGAAGCCGGTAATCGCCTCAATAATGCCCGCCAGGCTCAGGCCTTTGTTTTTGCGGACATGGAAGTGGTACGCCATCGCCAGCGAGGCAATGCCGTAGATCGCCCAGGGGGTGATGCCCCAGTGAAAGAACGAGTACGCGATGCTCATTTCCAGCGCTTGCTTACTGGCGGAGGCAATGTCCAGGCCCGGTGTGAGGTAGTAATACGCCCACTCCATAAAGGCCCAGTACATGGTTGCCGAGCCGAGCCCTGCGCAAATGAACATGAAGATCCAACTGGTGTTTTTGTACTCCGGTTTGCCTTCGCCCAAGCGGATGTTGCCGTACTTGCTGAAGGCCAGACCGACGATCAGGATGACGCAGACAAACCCCAGCACTTGCACCAGTGTGCCGAAGGTCATGGTGGCGGAAGTGAACAGATGATCGGCCAGCACTTTGGCCTGATCGGGAAACATCATCAGGCCGATAACCGTCAGCGAAATCACCGCAATACTGGTGAAAATCAGGGTTAGGTCTTTCTGCGTGTTTTGCAGCATATTGAGTCCCAACTATTGTAATTATTGGATAGGCCCCCTTTATTTTCGGGGTCTGCGGCTAATGTAGGCAGGCTCTCGCGCAGAGAGAATCGCGATTTAGTAATGGACTGATAACGACCTCTTATGAATAAGTTCACAGAGCGTTTACCCCATCTCACGTTATTGCTGGCCTTTAAAACAGTGGCCGAGCAGGGCAGCTTTACGCGCGCGGCGAATCTGCTGCATTTGTCGCAATCGGCGGTCAGCCAGCAGGTTGTGAAGCTGGAAGAGGTTTTGGGGGTGCCCTTGTTTGTGCGCTCCACGCGCACCGTCACGCTGACCAAGGCGGGGGCAGCATTGCTGAGTGATATTCGCGGGCCTTTTGAGCAATTGGTTGGCGCGTTCGAAAAGTGTGCCCGGCAAGCAGCACCTCCGGTGTTGTACATCGAGGCGGAGCCGGTGATGAGTGCGTTTTGGCTGACGCCTCGGCTTAAACACTTCACTCGGCGTTTTCCGGCGCTGCATATTCAGCAGTTGCTTAGTACTCAGCGGGTCGAATTTCCCGACGAAGTCGAGTTGGCCATCAAGTGGGGGACCGCTGATTGGCCTGGTTTTGAGGCCGAGTACTTGATGGGGCTTAACTATGTACCTGTGTGTTCACCTACGCTGGCGCAAGCCATCCATACACCGGCCGACCTGGCAAGTCAGCCGTTGTTGCACGACCGGCATTACCACGATTGGGAGAGCTGGCTGGCGCTTTACCCGCAGGCGGATTTGCAGGTGCGCACCGGGCATGTGGTGACGGACTCCAACGTGCTGGCGCAACTGGCGATCGAGGGGCATGGCGTGGCTTTGTGTGCCATCGAACTGTGCGAGCGGGCCGTGCGCAATGGAGAGTTGGTGATTCCGTTTCCTCACCTGAGCATGCGGCACAAGCTCGCTTATTACTTGCTGACGCAGCGGCAAAAAGGCGTCAGCGAAATGACCCGTCAGTTCATTGAGTGGATCAAGGGTGAAGCGCAAGGCCATTAATCCTCCAACACTGGCGTGTGAACGTGGGTGACGTTCACACGCCACTCCCGGTTAGAACTTGAACGTTACGCCCAACTCGGCACTGCGGGGTGCTCCCAGAAACACCTGCGTCGATGAATAGCCGGAATACTCACCATAGAACGCGTTGGTGAGGTTGCGGCCGCGCAAGGTCACGGTGGCGTTTTTCAGCTCATAACTGATCGATGCATCCAGCGTGGTGTGGCCCTCCACAAAATAGGTGTTGGCCGTGTCGGTGTAGAACCCGCTGGCGTGCTTGACGAAAGCCCCAAGCGTCAATGGCAAGGTGTTCAAACGGTACAGCACGGCGGCATTGGCGGTGGTGTGCGGGACGTTGACCGGGTGGTTGCCGGAGCGATCCGCGCCGCCCGCTTCGATCAGTTCGTCGTAGCGCGCATCCACCAGCGAAACCCCCAGATCGAGCTGCAGTTGCGAGGTCAATTGGGTCGATGTGCTCAGCTCAATGCCCTTGGAAACCTGGCTGCCCCCTTGAATGGTCAGCGTCGCGTCGTTGGGGTCGCGGGTCAGAATGTCATTGAGACGAATCCAGTACAGCGAGCCCAGCACCGTGGTACGCCCGTCAAAGGCACTGGCCTTGAAGCCGACTTCCACTGAACGCCCTTTGGACAGGTCGAAGCCGCCATTGGCGGTCGAGATCAGCAGCAAGGACGACACCGGTGTCACGGCCGTTGAGTACTGAGCGTAAAGCTGCACGTCAGGCGTCAGGTTATACACCGTGCCCATGCGCCATGAAAACGGCCGGTAGGTCGGGGTGAATGACTGCCGGGTGCCCAGGTTGAGATCGGTGATGGCACGACGCAGGTCGATGTCTTCGTAGCGCACGCCGCCGACCCATAACCAGTCGGGTGTCAGGTTGAAGGCGTCTTCGGCAAACAGCGCGGTGGTGTCCATATTGGACTGATACACCACATTGTTACCGGCGCCGGGCCAGTTGTTGCTGTCGCTGGACGGGAAGCTGCCGACATCCGGGTTGTGCGGGTCAACCGAAGTAGTGGTGCCGTTTTGTCGGGGGTTGCTGAAGCGGGTGTAGTTAAATTCGCCACCGACCGTAAACCGGTTACGGAAATCGCCCAGCAGCGTGTCGTTAGTCGCGCTCAAGCGTTCGCTCCAGAACTGATGATCGTGGCTGATGCGCTGGTCGGTGCGGTCCAGCAGTCCGGTGCTGCGGTTGTAGGTTTGCTCGCCCGAGAGGAAGAAATCTCGCCTTGCGGTGTAGTAACTGGCCAGGTTGTTGAGCGACCAGTCATCGTTGAGGCGGTAATCCGTGGTCCAGCGCAACGCAGTACTGCGGGCCCCTGAGTGCGCGCCGTCCGGGCTGTAGTTCAGGTAGCGGGCCGATTTGTCGATGACCAGGCCATAAGGGTTTTTGACGATACCGCTGGCGTGGCCCGCCGCGGAAGCGGCCACCAAGGGCGAGCCTTGGTAGGCCGAGTCGTAGGAATCGTCGAAATGGTCAATGGCAAACAGCATCGACAGGTCGTCATTGGGGGTGTAGAGCAGGCTGCCCGTCAGGCCCAAAGCGCTGGTATTCTGATGGTCGATGTCGTACAGGCTGTCGGAACTCAGCGAACTGATGTCCGCCCGCACGGCCACGGTGTCGGACAGCGGCTGGTTGACCCCGATCGCGGCACGCCGGGTGTTGAAACTGCCAGCACTGAACATGCCGTCCACGTGCTGGCCATCCAGGCTGGCCTTGCGCGTAATCATGTTCACCGCGCCGCCCAGCGCGCCTTCGCCAGACAACACCGAAGACGGGCCCTTGAGCACTTCGACACGCTCGTAGTTCCAGGTGTCGACATCACGGGTGACAAGGGTCGAGGAAGCCACGCGCACGCCGTCTTGCATTACATTAATTGCACTGCCACTGAAGCCGCGCATTGTCAGTACGGCCGGGTTGCCCGGGACGTTGCCGACCGTGGCGCCGTTGATGTCGGAAAACACCTCTTTGGTGGTGCGTAGGCCTTTGACCTGCATGTCTTGCTGAGTTTTGACCTCGACCGTGGCCGGGGTTTCGCGGGCGGTGAGGCCCAGTCGGCTGCCGGTGGTGTTCTGCTCATCCAGGTGCAGCGGGTCCTGCAGCGGGGAGAGCGCGGTGGCGTTGACCTGTAACGCCTCTAGGACCACGGGTGTGGGGGCGTCGGCCAGGGCCGGGAGTTGCCAAATGCTGGCGCTGGCCAGCAGCAACGGTTTGATCGGCAAGCCGGTACGTTTCAACAGGGCGAGCAAGTGCCCTGACGCCACAGGCGCCATTTTTACAATGTGTTCAGACATGTTTTCACCACAAAGCCGCGCGCACACGCACTGCGCGCCGGCATAACGTTGTCGAATCAGTGAGCGACGCAGGTGCGCGCCGTGAACGAACGCGCAGTTACGGGGCTTGTGGTTGAAGCCTGGGGATTACGTAGCGGGGCGGGGGTTTGAGCGGGCCACGGGGCTGGGCTCGAGTGGGGCGTGCACGGCGGATCAGCCAGCCCAGTGCGATAAAGAAGATCAACGCCTGAGCGACCGAGGCGGCAAATGTGCAGGTGTCTTCCATGGCTTTCATGGACGTTGGTGACATGTCGCTGATCTTCGACATGTCTTTCATGGCATGGCTGGGGGTGTGGCTCATGCCGCACTCCATCCGTGTAGGTGCCCGCGAAAACGCACCGAGCATCTGCCCGTGGCAGATACTGCAGGCGAGGCCGTTGAACAGGATGAAAGCCAGCAGCATCCAGGCAACGAGCGAACGGTGGTCACGGGCAAATCTCATGGGGCGGGAATCTACCACTGCTTTTTCTCGACTCACAGCGATGTGTACCGAGCCTGCGCTCTGGCGAGGCGCCACGCCGCGTCAATCAAGCGATCAAGGGTGGTGCGACAAAATGGCACGCGCCTCAGGCAAGTGCTTGATACAGCCGCGTTTTCTGCTGAGTGCGGATTTGCTGCGGGTGCAGGCTGTACAGATTTCGCAGGCCATTAGCATGTATTCACTAGGCATAACAGTTTGCTGGGATGTAATATCATTACATTATATTTCGAGCGACCCGCGTGAAGACTCCCCGATCCCCCCTTGTTGCAGGCATTGTCAGTTCTGCGCTGGCCCAGTCTGCGGGTAAGCGACTGTTAACCTCGTTGTGTGTGTTGGTGGTGTTGTGGCTGGGCATCGCCTGGGCGGTGGCGATTCCATGAGTGCAGCGAGCATTAGCCTGGATGACCTGACCGTCACCTATGAGCGCCGACCGGCGGTGCATCACATCAGCGGTTGCTTTGATGCAGGCAGCCTGACGGCGATTGTTGGCCCTAACGGAGCCGGCAAATCGACGCTGATCAAAACCATTGCCGGCACGCTAAAGCCCGCCGCCGGGCGGGTGGATCGCGGCAATCTGGCACTGCGCAATCTTGGTTATTTACCGCAAGCGGCCGAGATCGATCGCAGTTTCCCCCTGAATGTTGTCGATACGGTGCTGATGGGAGCATGGCGCAGCATCGGTGCCTTTCGTGGCGTCAGCCGTGAGCAAGCCCGGCAGGCCCAAGAGGCCTTGATAGCCGTCGGGCTTGAAGGGTTTGAAGACCGCAGTGTCGGCTCTTTGTCGTCCGGGCAGTTTCAGCGGGTGCTGTTTGCACGCTTGTTGATGCAGAACGCCTCGGTGATTTTGCTGGACGAACCCTTTACCGCCATTGACGCCCGCACCACTCAAGACCTGCTCAAATTGATCCGCGACTGGCACGGTCAGGGCCGCACCGTGATCGCGGTGCTGCATGACATCGAACAGGTGCGCAAACATTTCCCCAATACGCTGCTGATGGCGCGCGAGGCGATTGCCTGGGGCGACACCGCGACCGTGTTGCACGCCGACAATTTGCGCCGGGCGCGCAACATGGCCGAGTACTGGAGTGACGATGCCACACCCTGTGATATGAACGAGGAGCAGCCCTCATGATGCTGTATCAGATGGTCGTGCAACCGTTTGTTGAATTTGGCTTTATGCGCCGCGCCTTGGTGGCATGCCTGGCGCTGGGTATCGGCTCCGGCCCGGTGGGTGTGTTGTTGATGTTGCGACGCATGAGCCTGGTCGGTGATGCGATGAGCCACGCGGTATTGCCCGGTGCGGCCGTCGGCTTTTTGTTTGCCGGTTTGTCATTGCCCGCCATGGGCTTTGGCGGGCTGATCGCCGGGCTGTTGGTGGCGTTGCTGGCCGGGTTGGTCAGCCGCTTTACGACCTTACGCGAAGACGCCAGCTTCGCGAGTTTCTACCTCACTTCGCTGGCTGCCGGGGTGTTGATTGTCTCGTTGCATGGCTCCAGTGTGGATCTGTTGCACGTGCTGTTCGGGACCATTCTGGCCATCGACAGCCAGGCCATTTTCATGGTCGGCGGCATCGCCTCATTCACCTTGATCGTGCTCGCCCTGATTTATCGACCGCTGATACTGGAGTGTTTCGACCCCGGCTTCCTGCGCGCGGTGGGCGGTAAAGGCTCGCTGTATCACGTGCTGTTTTTGCTGCTGGTAGTGCTCAATCTGGTGGCCGGCTTTCAAGCGCTGGGCACGTTGATGGCGGTGGGCATGATGATTATCCCGGCCACCGTGTCGCGGTTCTGGGCAACGTCATTGAGCGCGCTGATGATCATTTCGACCGTGGTCGCCACGCTCTCGGGCTTTATTGGTTTGATCGTTTCGTTTCATGCCGGCGTCGCTTCCGGCCCGGCGATTGTGCTGACCGCCAGTGCTTTTTATGTGATTTCGCTGCTGTTTGGCCGCAGTGGAATTGTCCGTCGCTTGCTCCCGAAAACGCATCTCACCCACTGATTTCCGACACTCACCCAAAGGGGATTCGCATGAAGCCAAAAATGCTGCTGGCTGCTGTTTTTGCATTGTCGAGTATGGCCGGTCTTGCCCAGGCAAAACCCATCGAAGCGGTGGCTTCATTCACCGTGCTTGCCGACATGGTGCAGAACGTGGGCGGTGACCATGTGCACGTGACCTCGCTGATCGGCCCTAACGGCGACCCGCATGCCTACGAGCCAACGCCTAATGACGCGCAGGCGTTGAAGCGGGCCGATCTGGTGTTTGTCAGCGGCTTGCACCTGGAAGGCTGGCTTGATCGCTTGATCAAGGCGTCGGGTTACCAGGGCCAGCCGGTGGTGCTGTCCAATGGCATCAAGACACGCAGCATGGAAGAAGACGGCAAGCGCATCACCGACCCGCATGCCTGGAACAGCGCGGCGAACGGTGTGGTGTATGTGCGCAACATCATCAGCGCCTTGCAAAAGGCTGACCCGGCCAATGCCAGCGATTATCAGGCCAAGGGCGAGCAGTACATCCAGCAGTTGGAGCAACTGGATGCTTATGCCCGCGCACAGGTCCAGGCAATCCCCAGTGACAAACGCAAGGTCCTGACCTCGCACGATGCGTTTGGTTACTTCGGCGATGCTTATGGCGTGACCTTCCTGTCGCCGCTGGGCTTTTCGACTGAGACTGAAGCGTCGGCTTCGGACGTGGCCAAGCTGATCAAACAGATCAAGCAAGAACACGTCAGCACCTACTTCTTCGAAAACTCCAGCGACCCGCGGCTGGTCAAGCAGATCGCTGATGCCAGCGGCGCGCAGCCGGGTGGCGAGCTTTACGTTGAATCGCTGTCACCTGCCGATGGCCCGGCGCCGACGTATGCGCAAATGTTCCGCTACAACGTCGACAAGCTGACGGCGGCGATGAAGGGGAATTAAAGCGTCTGTACTCTGTGGGAGCGGGCTTGCTCGCGATGGGATCGACAAGGTGTAACAGATAGACCGAGTCGCTTGCATCGCGAGCAAGCCCGCTCCCACAGGGAGGAATGGCGCTCGTCACAGCTGTCCGACAATCATTAATGCGATATAGATATATTAAATAGTTCTTTTATTACCAATGGTTCGGGTTGTTAGACTTCAAGGCTAATGGCCTGCACTGCTGATCAGTGGCGGGGTCACGTTCTTAAGTTTTTCTTCTGAGATCCTGAGATGAGAATTAGCCTTCTGAGTTCGGCCGTTGCAGTTGCTTTGTCTCTCGTGAGCGCTGGCGTTTTTGCCGATGTCGCCGCCATCAAAAACAAGGGCGAGATTGTGATCGGTACCTTGGGTACTGATGAGCCCAACAGTTTCGTTGACCCCAAAACCCGCCAGATCATCGGTTACGAGATTGATCTGGGCAATGAAATTGCCAAGGACCTGGGCGTCAAGCCGGTCTACAAACAGATCGCCGTAGCCGCGCGAATTCCAGAGTTGCAGCAGGGCCGCGTCGATCTGCTGGCCGCTTCTCTGACCCACAACAAAGAACGTGAGGCGCTGGTCGATTTCTCGTATTCAGTGTTGATCACCGGGCAAAAAGCCATGGTGAAGAAATCCAGCGGCGTGACGGCACTTGATCAACTGGCCGGAGAAAAAATCCTCACCGTCAAAGGCGGTACTCAGGAACCCAACATCCTCAAGGCGCTGCCGACCGCTAAAGTCGTGACCTTCGACACTTCGCAACAAGCACTGCTGGCGTTGCAGCAAGGTAAAGGCAAGGCGTTTGTCGATGATGAATCGGCCCTGAACAACGATTTTGCCAAGATCGGTGCAGGCGCCAAAGGCTACGCAATCCTCCCTGAAAATCTTAGCACCGAAGCGCTGGCGCTGGCATTGCCCAAAGACAGCGGCGACTTGAAAGTGGCCGTCGACAAGACTCTCGCGCGTCTTGAAAGCTCGGGTGAAGCCGAGAAGCTGTACCTGAAATGGTACGGCCCGGGCACCAAATCGAACCAGGCCGAGCGCCATTTCAAGATCGACTCCGATCAGGTTGAGTAACCGCTGCCATTAGGCGGGCCGGTCATGACATTGCTGGTCTGGTAACCCCAGGCAACGCCAATGAATGGCCGGCCGGTCTCCAAGAGTTTTGCGCGAGATGCTGGATTTTGATTATTCGTTACTCCTGAGCGGTCAATACCACGACATGCTGCTCAGTGGCTTGATGCTGTCCATCAAGCTCGCCTGTGTCACGTTAGTGTGCGCACTTCCGTTGGCCCTGTTCATTGCCTTGCTGCGCCTGTCACCTGTGCGGCCGCTGCAATGGCTGGGTTTTGCCTACGTCGAGTCCATCCGCAATATTCCGCTGCTGGCGCACATGCTGTTCTGGTATTTCGCGGCGCCCGAGTTTTTGCCTGAGTCCTTTCGCGAGTGGCTCTACGCCGGCAACATTGAGGCCATCAGCGCCATCGTCGCACTGACGCTGTACACCGCAGCCTTTATGAGCGAAGACATTCGCAGCGGTATCCGTGCGATCCCCATTGTGCAACTGGAGGCCGGGCGTGCCCTGGGCTTTGGTTACCTTGCAAGCATGCGTCTGGTGGTCTTGCCGCAAGCCTTGCGGGTGACCGTTGCGCCGCTGATCTCGCAAACGCTCAATCTGTGGAAAAACACCAGCATCGCCACGGTGGTCGGTGTGGCCGAGTTGATGTATCAGGCCGGGCAGGTTGAAACCGCAACATTCCGCAGCCTTGAATCCTTTGCCTTTGCCACATCGGCCTATCTCAGCGTGTCGCTGCTGATTACCGGTGCTGCGGCGTGGTATCAACACCGCTACGTGCAGGCGAAATCACGATGACCACATTAGAGTTGATCGATTCGTACTGGGTGTACTTCCTGGTCGGTCAATACCCCAACGGGCCGCTCGGCGGGTTGGCGCTGACCTTGATCCTGGCGTCTGCCGCGCTGGTCTTGGCGATGCCGCTGGGTGTGCTGTTCGGCCTGGCGCGGCTCAGCCCGTGGCGCTGGCTGCGTTGGCCGGTCACGGCGCTGGTGTTTGTGGTGCGCGGCACCCCGTTATTGATGGTGATTTTTTGGGCGTACTTTTTTCTGCCCAGCCTCACCGGCTTCAAGACCGACCAATTCACCACCATGTTGATTGCGTTGGTGATCTTCGACGCGGCGTACCTGTCAGAGATCGTTCGCGCCGGGGTGCAGGGGCTGGACCGCGGGCAGGTGGAGGCATCGCGTTCGCTGGGGTTCGGCTACTGGCGCACGATGCGCTGGGTGGTCCTGCCACAGGCGCTGCGCACCATGTTGCCGTCGTTGGTTAACCAGTTTGTCTCGACGATCAAGGAAACCTCATTGGGCTACATCATTGGCCTCACGGAAATCTCCTTTATCGCCTCGCAGATCAACACCCAAGTGTTCACCATGCCGGCTCAGGTCTACCTGGTTCTGGGGCTCACGTATTTTGTATTGTGCTTTGGCCTGTCACGTTTCGCCTTCTGGCTGGAGCGTCGTCAGACGCAACGTGTTTCCTTAACTGACAACAGCAAGGTGACCTGATGATTCGCCTGGAAAAAGTTAACAAGTGGTACGGCACCTATCAGGCACTGGTGGATGTCGATGAGCACATTGCCAAGGGCGAGGTAGTCGTGATTTGCGGGCCGTCGGGGTCGGGCAAGTCGACCTTGATCCGCACCCTCAATCGCCTGGAGCCGATCAAGTCCGGGCGCATTCTGATAGATGGCCAGGACATCCACGCCAAGGACCTGGACCTTAACCAGTTCCGCTCACACATCGGCTTTGTGTTTCAGCAGTTCAACCTGTTCCCGCACCTCACCGTGCTGGAAAACTGCACGCTGGCGCCGATTCGTCTGCGCGGCCTGAGCCGGGCAGACGCTGAAAAAGAAGCCATGGCGTTACTCGATCGCGTGGGCCTTGCGCACAAGGCGAGTGCCTTTCCGATCAATTTATCCGGTGGTCAGCAGCAGCGCGTGGCCATTGCCCGGGCGCTGGCGATGCGCCCACCGCTGATGCTGTTTGATGAGCCCACCAGTGCGCTCGACCCGGAGATGGTCGGTGAAGTGTTGCTGGTGATGCGCGACTTGGCCCGCGATGGCATGACCATGGTCGTGGTGACCCACGAGATGGGCTTTGCCCGTGAAGTGGCCGACCGGGTTTTATTTATGGACCAGGGCCGGGTACTCGAACGAGCGCCTGCCGAAAGCTTTTTCCAGAACCCGGAACATCCGCGCACGCAGAAATTTTTGGCGGATATCCGTACACCTTTTTCGTCTGCCGTTTGAGGGCTGAGTGGCCATGAGCACTGCGATCCGAGAGTTACCCATCATTGATGTGGCGCCATTGTTCACTGCAAGCGGGCGCAGTGAAGTTGCTGAGCAGATCAGCCGCGCCTGCCGCGAACAGGGGTTTTTCTATGTCGTCGGGCATGGCATTGACCCGGCACTGGTAGAGCGCCTTGAAGCCTTGAGCCTTGAGTTCTTTGCCCTGGACGAAGCCACCAAATTGCGCTGGCGCATGGAACTCGGCGGGCGTGCCTGGCGGGGTTACTTTCCGCTGGGCGGCGAACTGACCTCAAACCGCCCCGACTGGAAAGAGGGCCTGTACCTGGGCACTGAGCTGGACGACACGGCACCCGAAGTCGTGGCCAATACTCCGGTACATGGCGCGAACCTGTTCCCGGATGTCGTTGGTTTTCGCGAGACCATTCTTGCCTACATGGAGGCGGTGACTCAGCTTGGGCATCGGCTGCTCGAAGGCGTCGCCCTGAGCCTGGGGCTGGACGCGCAGTATTTTCACGACCGTTACACCGCCGATCCGCTGATACTGTTCCGGCTGTTCAACTACCCCTCGCAACCCGTGCCAGAAGGGCTGGATGTGCAGTGGGGCGTGGGCGAGCACACCGACTACGGACTGCTGACCATCCTCCATCAGGACAGCATAGGCGGCCTGCAAGTGCGCACCCCGCAAGGCTGGATCGAGGCGACACCGATCCCCGGCGCGTTTCTGTGCAACATCGGCGACATGCTCGACCGCATGACCGGCGGCCTGTACCGCTCGACACCGCATCGCGTGGCGCGCAACACCTCGGGTTCGGACCGCCTGTCATTCCCGCTGTTCTTCGACCCCAACTACCGCGCGCGGGTCAAGCCGATCAAGGGCTTGCCTGCGGTTGAACAACAAGACGATAGCGCCCAACGCTGGGACCAGGCCAACGTGCACGCCTTCAACGGGGAATATGGCGACTACCTGCTGAACAAAGTGTCAAAGGTCTTCCCGCAACTGCGTGAGAGCGTGTTGTAAATCCAATCTGCAGGAGCGAGCTTGTCTCGCGATCTTTTGATCTTTAAAAGATCGCGAGGCAAGCTCGCTCCTACAGCCTGTTGCTAGTGAGGCAACTGCGTACCTTTTTAAAGGTATTCATTAGCCTTGGATTTGCTCGGTTTTGGCGTGCCTAAAACTCGATTTAATTCGCCGGCGACAGCGATGAGTTGTTGCTCCAACGCTTCGACATCGGACTGGCTGATCCCATCGTTAATCACCTGCAACGTACTGGCTCGTTTTTTCGGAGCAGGGGCCAGGTTGTGCGCGTCTTCAGAGACCAATGCTTGTCGGAGAAGGTTATTGATCAACGTCTGATAGCCTGTTCCCGCACTTTCCGCGCGCTTGCGGGCTGCTTCAATCACAACATCGTCGAGCATGATGGTGATACGTGTCTTGCCTTTGCTGCTGGCAACCGCGCCGCGTTTGCCAGTACTGAAATCGTATTCGTCTTTCATGGTTCAAGCCTCCTGGTACTGGCGACGTTCATGTTTGGTTGCCAGTCTGGCACTGATAACACGCACAAAATGCGGATCTCGATACGTATAGGCGACAACCAGTACACGGCCCTTTGCATCCAGCCCCATGGTGACCCAGCGTTCTTCGTCGTGGTCATGGTCCTGAATTGTTACGCCAGCCTCGTCGTAAAACACCTGCTCCGCATCAGCCAAACTAATGCCTTTGTGCTTTTGCTGATTGGCGAGGTTTTTGGCCCTGTCGTATTGAATCCTGAGTGTTCCCATTATGCATATTTTCTATGCATAAAAAAGCCATTGTAAAGACCGTCAGTCAGCAAGGTATTTCTCCAAGTCTGGCGCTGTGGATACAGGATGATCCGGTCCAATCTTGAAGGGGTAGCCAACGAATTTCAGTACGCAAACGACGACCCATTGCGTATGAGGAGTATTAGTGGCTTGTCGGAAGAGATGTTTGGAGTCTGAGGGCGGGCGTAGATAGCTGGAGAGGAGAATACTGGACAACTGAGGGAGAAGCAGAAGTGGAGCGGGTAGAGGGAATCGAACCCTCAACTAAAGCTTGGGAAGCTTTCGTTTTGCCACTAAACTATACCCGCTCAAAGCGGCTAACTTTGTACCAGAAGTCGGCCTTGATGAGAAGTTTTTTATTCTTGAAACGTGCATTTCAGGGCGTTGGTTAAAACCTTTTCGTGTTTCAAACACCGTTACAGCGCTACCGACAGTCGCTGTGCGGGCCTTGTGATGACAGGCGCTGGCGGTTTTAAAAAGTCGAGCAAGGCAATCTTGCTGATGTGGCTGGCCTGTTTGTGTTCCATGTCCAGAAAGTGTCCGGTGTTTTCTACGCTAACAAATTGGCTGTCGCGAATCGCGTATGCGAATTGCCGTGCGTCATTGGCGGCGGTGTATTCGTCCCATTCGCCATTGATGAACAGCACCGGTATTTCAATGCGTTGTGTGGCCTTGAGATAGCACTGAGGGTCGCCGCTCAGCACCTGGTTGATGTGAAAGTGCATCTGCGCGTATTCGTGTTCGGCCAAGGTGCTGACGTGCCGGTAGTTGAAGCGCTTGAACAGGGAGGGCAGGTGTTTGCCCAGGGTGTCGTTGACCAGGTTACCGACCTGTGTGCGGTTGCAGTCTGCCAGGCAACGGCGGCCGCGCTCCAGGTAGTTGCGCATGGGGACATTGATGAGGGGCGAAAATGAGCTGATGACGGCTTTTTCGATACGCCGGGGTGAACTGGCCAGGGCGGTCAGCGCGGCGGTGCCTCCCCATGAGAATGACAGCACGTACTGGACGTCGAAGTGCTCAATCAACTCCAGAAGCACGTCGGCTTCCAGTTCTTGGGTCAGAGGGGTCTGATGCCGGTTGTGGGGTTTTGACTGACCTGCGTAGGGCTGATCGTAAAGGACGACGTTGAGGTGCGGGTGCAGGTTTTTGACGGTTTGGGCGAACGAGGCCGTGGTGGACATCGACCCGTTGACCAGAATGATGGTGTTTTGCGGGGTATCAGAGCGGTAGAACTCAGTGTGAATTCGATACTGCCCCTGAATGTCGAGCACAGCGATTTCGGCTTCATCATGGGTCTGACTCCAGTGAATCGAGCGTCTGTCAGACTGATAATGCGCCGCGATTGTGACAGGCAGGCGTGGCCTTAAGCGCAGTTCACTTGCAGGAGCGAGCTTGCCTCGCGATCTTTTCAACGATCAAAAGATCGCGAGGCAAGCTCGCTCCTACAGCGGCTGCATCGCAGGGCAGCACTGCTGGAGTTCCTCTGACGTCAACGCGCGGTATTCGCCCGGGGCGAGTCGGCTGTCGAGCATCAACGGGCCAATGCTTTCACGGTGCAGGCGCACGACCTTATTGTCGAAGTAGCCAAACATGCGTTTAACCTGATGATAGCGACCTTCAACAATGCTTAAGCGCGCCGAGCGTGGGCCGAGCAGTTCAAGTGTGGCAGGCAAGGTGGTCAGGTCTTCGTAGGCGAAATACACGCCCTGTTCGAACCGGGTGATGTAGTCGTCAGTGATGTCTTGTTCAGTCTCGACGTAGTACACCTTGGGCAGTTTGGTTTGCGGTTGCGTCAGGTGGCGAGACCAATGGCCGTCATTGGTGATGAGCATCAAGCCGCTGGTGTTGAAGTCCAGTCGACCCGCGATGTGCAAGTCGTGCTTGTCCGCTTCGTTCAGCAGATCCAGCACGGTCGGGTGCTCGGGGTCCTGGGTGGCGCTGACGCAGCCTGGAGGTTTGTGCAGCATGAAATAACGCGCGGGTTTGCCGGCCTGCAACACATGTTCATCCAACTCAACCCGGCTGAACTCGCGAATGTCATGGTGCGGGTCAGATACGATCTGGCCATCAACCCGCACGCGCTTTTCAATCAGCAACAAGCGAGCCTGCTGGCGGTTGAACTGGGGCAGGTTGCTCAGAAAACGGTCTACTCGCATAGCGATCAATCATAAGAGATACAGGCGTGCATATTACGCGAGGTGTTCTGGGGGCGCTGGAGGTAATTGGCTGAGTACGTCGGCACAGCGGGGGCACAGGCACGCGCTGTTGCATTGCTCGGGCGGCAAAGCCCGCAGGATCTCAGGATCAATGCTGACGCTGTAACACCAGCAGGGCAGATGCTCGGTCTGTGCACTGGCCATAGAGCAGTCATTACGCGCACCACAGGCGGGGCAGAGGTCGGGGGCTGTCATGTCGGGTGTCCGTGGAGTGGCTGGCATCGGTGGCGCCAGTGTAAGCCTTGTGCAATGGCGCTGCGCTATACACCTTATCGCGTACGGGCCTGGCCACTGGTCTGAGGGTTAGTGTTGCATGGCACTGAGTCTGCTTTTTGCGGTCATATAAATCGTCAGGCAGCATTGCTGCTTGGCGCCGTCCAGCGCCGCTGGATCGTGCCCCTTCGCGGTCCAGGAGGCCGCCATGTTCCGACGTCTACTCACTATTGTGGTATTGGGTTTGGCTGTGTCTGCGTGTGTGCCTTATAACTCGGGTTACAGCGTTTATCGCTCTGATGTTTATACGGTGCCAGCACCTTATTACTACGGCGTTTACCGACCTTATTACGTCTACCCGCACCCTTACTACGCCCCGTCACCCCACTACTGGGGCCCAGGACCTGGGTATCACTATGGTTATGGGGGAGGGTACGGCCGAGGCTGGGGAGGTCGATAAAGCACAGAGCACGTAACGCGACTAATCCCTGCGTCGCAGGCTGGCGTGCGTATCGTCAGTCTGCGCTGCGGGTATTGATCAATTGACAATGGGAGCGAGCTTTTCTAGTGTCCGCGGCATTGTTTTTAAGGGTGTAGCCATGACGTCGGATGATCGTATAAAACTTGAAGCTGCCTGGAAGCAGGCTTTGCGTGAGGAGTTCGATGAACCCTACATGGGTGAGTTGCGCGAGTTTTTGCGCCAGGAACATGCCGCCGGCAAAGAAATCTACCCGCCCGGGCCGTTGATTTTCAATGCGTTGAACTCAACGCCGCTGAACAACATCAAAGTGGTCATTTTGGGGCAGGACCCCTATCACGGGCCTGGCCAGGCTCATGGTTTGTGTTTCTCGGTTCAGCCGGGTGTCGCAGTGCCGCCTTCGCTGGTCAATATCTATAAAGAACTCAAGCGTGACTTGAATATTGATATCGCGCCTCACGGCTGTTTGCAGTCCTGGGCGGATCAGGGCGTGTTGTTGCTTAACACGACGATGACCGTGGAGCGGGGGATTGCCGCCTCCCATGCCAAAAAAGGCTGGGAGCGTTTTACCGATCGCATTATTCAAATCGTCAGTGAGCAGCAACCTCAGCTGGTCTTTTTGCTTTGGGGCGCCCATGCGCAGAGCAAGCAAAAGCTGATCGATGCGACTAAACATCTGGTGCTGACCTCGGTGCACCCGTCGCCGTTGTCGGCTTACCGTGGGTTTATCGGCAATGGGCATTTCAGCCGTACCAACAAGTTTCTTGAGCAAAATGGCCTGACCCCGATCGACTGGAAGTTACCGCCTGTTTGATCAGGGCTCATACGCCGTTGGCACACCAGGTAAGGCGCCTGGTGTGCTGAGGCGCAATGATCTGAGCCTGTGCGGGTCAGACCAGGCGCAAGCGACAGTTATCAGGCGCCTCAATCACTCTGCCGACTATTGCTGCGACAGGCACAGCCCAGGTCATGCCGTTGGCCGGGTCGGTAATCACAGCGAGCGTGTCGCTGCTGGCACTGACGTCCAGACGTCGTCGTTCATGAATGGTTTTTAAATCGCCATAGGCATGACTGACCAGCTTTTCAGCAAGGGCTGTGCTTAATTCAAACGTCGTGACCAAATACCGAACTGCCTTGCAAAAAAGCACCTGATCGTTACCGGGGTGCTGAGCCTGATAACGTTGCAAGAACACCAGCGCAGCTTGCTGAAGGTAGGGGTGGTCTTCGATTTGCGAATAAATAAGAGTCATGCGCGGGCGCCCTCGGCAGTGATTTTTTCGGAGGGTAGCGCCGCTTGGCGCAACTCCTGATTGACACCCGGCAGGCGCACGTCCGGGTTCGGCATACCACTGGGAGACAGCTCATGGGTCATTTCAAATTCTGCCCTGACTGACCAGCCGCAGGCTTCGGTTGTGCATTGCAAATAAGCGACGCGTAAGAAGATATGTCGACCTTCGCTGGTGCGAATACGCATTCTGCTTAAGCAATGCGGACAAACCATTTTATAGGTGCTCATGACTGACTCCAATTGAACTATTGTTGTGTGCTCGTTTGAATAAGCACGTTAATTTCAAAGAAAGATCAATCCGTTGATCATGCAGGCTGACACCTTATGTCGGGGTAAGTCAGTTTTTTGATGATGAGTAATCCTTTTTAACTGTTCTTGTAAGAATTATGACTTCGGATAAGTAATCTTTTTTTCTAGTTTTCTTTATGTGTTTGTTTTTTCCTAATGGGCTGTTTCAATAGTCTTTTGTTTTGATGGGAAATGTTACATATCTATAACTAAAAAATACTCAATACGCGTAAATTCTGCCAAAAAACACAACAATGTCAAATTGGAAAAATTCAAATTGAGTAGCAGTAAATCTATTGAAATACTTGGACGGTTGAAAAAAATAACCCGCGTCAAAACAGACTCCGGGCTTTCTGAGATTCTGGGAGTAAGTCCGCAAACACTCAGTAGTTGGAAAGGGCGTGATCGCATTCCTTATTCGGTGTGTATGGAACTTGCCAGCGCACATGGTGTCTCGCTTGACTGGCTATTTGGTGGTCAGGGTCCAATGTTATTGCAGTCGACGGCGACGGTGGTCGAATCCGTAGGCAGGCTGTCGGAACATGAACGAAAAATGGTATTGATGTTTCGAACATTAAAACGCTCCGATCAACGCGTTGTGTATAAAGTGGCCGAAGAAAAACAACAGCTTTATCTGTTGCTTCGTCAAGTTGAAGAGCTGTCAGCCCGTCTTGAGTATGATGCCGCTCGCCGTTAGTTTATTTAGGCCCTTTAAAACGTCGCAGTACATCGAAAATATCTGCAGAGTTCACCCAAATCATGAGTTTTATGCTGATGGGTATGACCACCAGTGCGCAAATAAATGCAGTGACTCCCACGGATAAACCGTTTAAGTGTGGCAGGGCAACAGGGGTGAATAAATAACCGACGCAGGCGCTCAGCAGGAAGGAGCCTGCATGTTGCCAGCCCTTGAGAGACCTGCGTGCACTGGTGACCACCCACGCCCCCAGGCAGGCACCAAACACTGCATCACGGTCGATCATCGCGATCATCGGAAGCCCGATTTCCAGATACCAGTACGAAGCAAATCTAATCATTTCATTCGTCATGATGTCGGTACTCATGCGTGAACAAATGGGCGGCAGGCGGTTCATTCATAGAACAGCGGCGTCCGCACTTTTCAATTTTAAAGTGCTGATAAAGCTCAATGGCTGCAGTGGCTTCAACAGCGCTGAGGTAGTGAGCCACCAACACGGAACAGTTATTGATAGTGGGGGCGGGTACTTCTTCTAAATACCCATAACCTTGTTGTTGAACATGCTGCTGCCACACGGTCAGTGCTTTATTGACGGTGGCAGTTGCACCGTGCGCTGCTGTTCTAAGCCGAACTTCACTGATACTTGAACTCAAGGACAGTGCCTTCCTGAGCGATGTCAAGTTGATGGGGGGCCAAAACGCATCATCGCTGGTGCAGTCTGATAGTGAGAGAGAGGCTGTTGATAGGCTCATGCTTATAGTCCTTGGCACGCCTTTTTATTGCCCGCTAAGGCAGCAGAGGCATGCCGAGCTTAATGGCTTTGATGACGGCGGCGTGACGCGACGTTACGCCGAATTTCATTCGTACATTGGCGATATGAAAATTGATCGTTGTTTCTGATCTGTTCAGAATGAGCGCCACCTCGGCACTGGTTTTTCCTTGGGCACACCAACTGAGGACTTCATGCTCTTTTGGCGTTAGAGAGGGTATGAAATCAGGCGATGTAGAGGGTGTATCCGGCGAGAGTGGTCGCCTGGAAAAACTGCATTTTTTCATATGTTGCCCTTGCATTGAGGAGTGTGCCGGACGAGAAGATTATTCTTGATGTGCTAAAAATAATCGGTCTGCTGACGACTCAACAACGTGGCAGGGTTGTAGGAATGTCCATGACAGTAATGGAATATTCCTACATGGATTCGAGTGCTTTATACATGCGCTTGCGTGGGTGTTTAAGTTGATTGCACACAAGTTGGTGATTAACTGGTTACCTGGCGAGCAGGGCGCCCGCCAGGCGTTTTACTGGGTTGCCATAAAGGCAACCGCCAGTCAGGGCGACTGGCGGCGGTGTTACTCGCAGCCTTTAACGCCTGATTCAGGCATTGGCTGTGGTGTGGCGTTTGGCGCTGCGCTTGCGCCAGATACGCACGATAGGGAACAGCAGCATCACGGCGGTCAGGCCCCAGACACTCATGGTGATCGGGCTGGCCCACAAGATCTCCAGTGCACCATTGGAAATCGACAACGCACGACGCAGGTTCTGCTCCATCAGCCCGCCCAGAATGAACCCCAGCAGGACCGGCGACAGCGGGAAGTCGAGCTTGCGCAGGATATAGCCGAAGATGCCGATGGCGATCATCAGGAACAAGTCGAAGGTGGTTGCGTGCACGGCATACACGCCAATCGCCGTGATGATGGCAATCACCGGCACCAGTGCCCAGTTAGGCACGGCCAGAATGCGCGTGAAGATGCGGATCATCGGAATGTTGAGGATCACCAGCATGATGTTGGCGATGAACAACGAAGCGATCAGGCCCCAGACAATATCCGGTTGCTGTTCAAATAGCAGTGGGCCCGGGGTGATGTTGTACAGCGACAAGGCGCCGATCATCACTGCCGTGGTGCCGGAACCCGGTACGCCGAGTGTCAGCATCGGGACCAAGGCACCGCACGCCGAAGCGCCGATAGCGGTTTCGGGTGCCGCCAGACCACGTGAATCACCTTGTCCGAATGTGCCTGTGGCACCGGCCAGACGTTTCTCCGTCATGTAGGCCACCGCACTGGCCAAGGTTGCACCGGCACCCGGCAGCACGCCCATGATGAAGCCCAGCAATCCGCAGCGGATGTTCACCACGAACACCGCGGAGGCTTCTTTGAAATTGAACATCATACGGCCGGTGGCTTTTACGGCTTCCTGGCCGCGATGGGTTTTTTCCAGCAACAGCAGAATCTCGCTGATGGAAAACAGCCCAAGCACCAACACGACAAACTGGATGCCGTCAGTCAGGTGGATGTTATCGCCGGTGAAGCGATACACACCGCTGTTGGCATCGATCCCGACGCACGACAGAAACAGGCCGATCAGTGCTGCGATAAACGTCTTGAGCGGTCGGTCGCCGGCCATGCCGCCCAGGCAGACTATCGCGAACACCATGAGCACAAAGTATTCTGCCGGGCCGAAGGCAATCGCCCATTTGGCCAGCAGCGGGGCAAACAGCACCATGCCGCAGGTGGCAATGAATGCGCCGATGAACGAGCTCCAGGCTGAAAGCGACAACGCCACGCCGGCCAGGCCTTTACGGGCCATTGGGTAGCCGTCAAGGGTGGTCATGACCGTCGATGCTTCGCCGGGGATGTTCAGCAAAATCGAGCTGATACGCCCGCCGTATTCACAGCCCAGGTACACCGCGGCCAACAAGATAAGCGCGGACTCTGGCGGCAGGCCGAGGGCGAAGGCAATCGGGATGAGCAGGGCCACGCCGTTGATCGGGCCAAGGCCGGGCAGCAGGCCGACTACGGTGCCGATCAAGGTGCCGCACAGTGCGGTAACCAGGTTGTAAGGGCTGAGCGCGACGCCGAAGCCCTGGCCCAAATAGCTAAAAGTATCCATATCAGTTCTCCAGAACTTCGAGCAGGCCAAGCGGCAGCGGAACGTCCATCGCTTTATCAAACAGCAGATAAAGACCGACGCTCATCAGGCTGATGATCACAATGCTCGGCAACCAGCGGCCGCCATACAGGCGTGCCATCGGGATGCCGACCAAGATGGCGCTGAGGACAAAACCGAGGGTTTCGAAGGTGCCGGCAAAGATCAGCAACAGCACGACACACAGGCCGATCTTGATCAGGGTTTCGCGATCCAGTTGCGGGTCATCCTCGCTGTGCACCACCGGCGAAGGGCGAAAGATCATGTAGATCAAACCCAGGCTCATCAGGCCCAGCATCAACAGCGGGAAGGCGCGTGGGCCGACCGGTTCGTAAGAAAAAGACGCCTGATAGGGCCAGGCCATCGCCGCCAGACAGAGGCAGACGATGAGCAGCGCCGAGGCAAAAACACGTTGTAAGAGCATGGTTCACTCCAGGGCTGTGCCCCCACGGTAAAGGGCACAGTCAGCGATCAGCGACGGTTACTGAATGAGGCCAAATTCCTTGGCCAGGACTTTGTAATCAGTCACTTGTTTCTTCACGTAGGCGTCCAGCTCCGGGCCCGTCATCGAGAACGGAAACAGTTCGCGCTGATCACGCAAGGTGGCGAAGTCTTCGGACACCAGCAGTTTGTCGAAGGTCTCTTTCCACCACGCGTAGTCGGCGTCGCTGACTTTTGGCCCCAGGTAGAAGCCGCGCACCACCGGCCAGACGATGTCGTAGCCCTGTTCTTTGGCGGTCGGGATCTCTTTCATTTGCGGGTCGTCGAGACGCTCATCGGCGAAGACCGCCAGCAGGCGCATGTCACCGCTCTGGATGTGAGGCATGGAGTCGGAAATATCGGTGCTGCCGACCTGGATATGGCCGCCCAGCAAGGCCGTGGCGATTTCGCCGCCGCCTTCCAGCGCGACGTAACGCAATTCACGTGGGTTGATGCCTGCTGCTTTGGCGACCAGCGCCGTCTGCATCCAGTCCTGGCTGCCCACTGTGCCGCCAGAACCAATTACCACACTGCCCGGATCTTTTTTCAGTGCTTGAACGAGATCGTCGAGATTCTTGTAGGGCGAGTCTTTTTTCACGGCGAGCGCGCCGTAGCTGGTGCCGACGGCCGCGAGCCAGCGAACAGCGCCTTCATCGAAACGCCCGAACTTGCCTTGTGCCAGGTTCAGCAGTGAACCGCTGGACCATGCCACCAACGTGCCGGCGTCAGCCGGGCGCTGTGCGACTACCGCGTTATACGCCACCGCGCCCACGCCGCCCGGCATGTAGGTCACGCGCATCGGTTTACTGAGCAGTTTTTCGTTTACCAGTGCGCTTTGCACCAGCTTGCAGGTCAGGTCAAAACCGCCACCAGGGGAGGCCGGGGCGATACATTCAGGGCGTTTAGGTTCAGCCATAAGTTGGCCAGCGAACAACATGCAGCCGGCAGCAAGAGCCAAAGAGCGCAGTGAGAAATTCATAATGTCTCCGCAGGAGTTATTGTTTTAAATGAGCAGAAAAGTGCTGTTATCAGTCGTGGCCATCGCCAACGTTTACGCCGGGCAAGTGCCGTGCATCGTCAGCGTCATGGGTACAGCGAGGGGCAACAGAATGTCGTTCGCAGGCCTGTGTGGCGGTGAGCGAAGACGGGGCAAGCAGGAAGGCAAAGGGCTATAGGCTGAGGCGTCAGCATACGGTGTGCTCCATTATTGTTCTTATTGGCGAAAACACGTCGAGGTGTTTTGCGCAGCGCTAAATAATCATTTGCGCAACAGATGTAACTGTTTGTTGGCGAATCCTAATCCGCCAACCTTTCGTGAACCTTTCAGTTTTCTTTCAGTGTTTATTTGGGGTTCACAGCCCCGTTTGCGTCTGTACACTTCGCGCACAGAGCCACAGGCCTGAACAAAAATAATGAGGTAAATCCGATGCGTGTTCTTTTGGTCGAGGATCAGTTGCAGTTGGCCGAGAGTGTTGCTCAAGCGTTGAAAAGTACCGGCCTGACCGTGGACGTCCTGCACGATGGTGTGGCCGCTGACCTGGCACTGAGCAGCGAAGACTATGCGATGGCCATTCTGGACGTGGGCCTGCCGCGAATGGATGGCTTTGAGGTGCTGGCGCGTTTGCGCGCGCGTGGCAAAACCTTGCCGGTGTTGATGCTGACTGCACGCAGTGACGTTAAGGACCGGGTGCATGGGCTCAATCTGGGCGCCGATGATTACCTGGCCAAACCGTTTGAGCTGGCTGAACTCGAAGCGCGGGTCAAAGCGTTGTTGCGCCGTAGCGTGTTGGGTGGCGAGCGTCAGCAGCGCTGCGGCCCGCTGGTTTACGATCTGGAGACCCGGCGCTTCACGCTAAAAGACGAATTGCTGACCCTGACCTCACGCGAGCAGGCCGTACTGGAAGCGTTGATCGCAAGGCCGGGGCGGGTCATGAGCAAGGAACAACTGGCGGCTCAAGTGTTTGGCCTCGACGAAGAAGCAAGCCCGGACGCGATTGAAATCTACGTGCACCGCTTGCGCAAAAAACTCGACGGCCATGCGGTGGCAATTGTGACGTTCCGGGGCCTGGGCTACTTGCTGGAAGGCCGTGATGTTTAAGGTCGACAGCCTGCGTTGGCGGTTGCTGTGGACCCTGACCCTGTTGCTGGTGGTGCTGATGCTCGCCAGCAGCCTGAGTGCTTACTTCAATGGTCGTGAAGCCGCCGACACGGCTTACGATCGCACCTTGCTGGCATCCGCCCGCACCATCGCCGCAGGCTTGTCACAGCGTGATGGCAGCCTGAGTGCCGACGTACCTTACGTGGCACTCGATACCTTTGCCTACGACAGTGCCGGACGTATCTATTACCAGGTTTATGATATTCAGCGGCGGCTTATTTCGGGCTATGAACACTTGCCGGCACCGCCACCCGGCACGCCACGGACTGACGACTACCCGGCGCTGGCGCGTTTTTACAACGCTGAATACCGTGGGCAAAACGTCCGTGTGGTGAGCCTGCTCAAGGCCGTGAGCGAACCGAACATGAATGGCATGGCAGAGATTCGCGTGGCAGAAACCGATGAGGCACGCGTGGCCATGGCGCGCAGCCTGATGGCTGACACCTTGCTGCGTCTGGGCATGCTGGGGCTGGGCGCATTGTTGGTGGTGTGGTTTGCTGTAAGCGCCGCTTTACGCCCGCTGGAGCGTTTGCGTACCGCCGTTGAAGAGCGCGAGCCGGATGATCTGCGCCCGTTGCCGCTGGTGCCGGTGCAGCGTGAGCTAAGGCCGCTGGTGCAAACCTTGAACCACTTTACCGAGCGCTTGCGTTGGCAGTTTGAGCGCCAGGCGCAGTTTATTGCCGACGCGGCCCATGAGTTACGCACCCCGCTGGCCGTGCTCAAGGCACGCATTGAGTTGGGCTTGCGCACACATGACCCGCAGGTTTTGCGTCACACGTTGGAACAAACGGTTAAAGACACCGACCGGCTGACGCATTTGGCGAACCAGTTGTTGTCGCTGGCGCGTATTGAAAATGGTGCGAGGGCGATTGCTGAGGGCGGGGCGCAATTGCTCGATCTCAGCCAACTGGCCCGAGAGCTGGGTATGGCTATGGCGCCCCTGGCGCATTCCCGAGGCGTGGCCCTGGCGCTGGAAGCCGACCAGCCGGTCTGGCTACGCGGGGAACCGACCTTGCTCAATGAGCTATTGAGCAACCTGATCGACAACGCACTGGCGCACACCTGCGCCGGGGGCAATGTGATCTTGCGGGTGTCCTTGCCAGCGGTACTGGAAGTTGAAGACGACGGCCCGGGCATCCCCTATGAAGACCGGGAGCGAGTGTTTGAGCGTTTTTATCGACGTAACCAGCAAGTGGCGGGGAGTGGCTTGGGCCTGGCCATTGTCGGCGAAATCTGTCGCGCGCATCTGGCCCACATCAGCCTGCATGACGGCGCCGAGCGCGGGCTAAAAGTGCGGGTGAGCTTCGTATCGGCAGCCGACAATCGTTCGCTGTAGGCGCGAGTTATCGCAGCCTTCGTGCCTCGGCAGCGACTACGGGTTCTGCAGGAGCGAGCTTGCCTCGCGATCTTTTGATCTTGCGGCCGCCTCGCAAGGCTCGTCACGGCTACAGGTGTGGCGTTACATGAACATCCCGCGCGCATCGTTCATTTGTTGCTGAAACACCTCGCTGTCAGCATCCAGCTTCAGACGTTTGAATGCGTGCAGCGCATTCAGGTTGTGGCTGTGTGCCGGGGTGTCGCGTTGTTCGCAGAACACCGTGGCGATTTGCACCAGGTCGATGTAGTCGATGGCCTTGGACTCGCGGCCAACGTCCTGATACTGACCCGGCAGCTTGAGCAGCATTTCCGGAAACTCCCAGACCGCGAGCAATTTGTCGCCAATCACCGGGTGAATGCGCTCGATCACATGGTTCAGCGACACCGGGTCTGCGAGCAGTTCGTTGTGTTCCTCGGCATAGATCAGGATCGGCAACACGCCAATTTGATGCACCAGCCCGCCAAGCGCTGCCTGATCGGGTTTGAGCGAGGTATACCGCCGACAAAACGCATAGCACACACCGGCCACCTCCAGGCTTTGGCGCCAGACGTCGCGCATTTTGCTTTCGACGACAGGCGAGCGCGCGTGGAAGATCTGTTCCATGACCAAGCCAATGGCCAGGTTGCTGCTGTAATTCACGCCCAGACGGGTGATGGCGGTGTGCAAGTCTGTCACTTCGTACAACGCGCGCAGGAGCGGGCTGTTGACGACTTTAATCAGCCGCGCCGCCAGCGCGGTATCGCGACCGATGACTTTGCTGAGGTTGCTGACGCTGATTTCCGGGTTTTCCGCTGCCTTGCGAATATTTAACGCCACTTCCGGTAGCGTGGGCAAAACCAGGTCATCTCGAACGATGGCCTTTACCAAGTCCATCTGGACTTTGCTCGCCAACATGCTCATTTCTATTCTCGAGAATTAACGCTGTATCTCACGATCACGGTCGAGTTGATAAGGCAGATCAAGCAAGGTCAGCGCAGGGCCTTGCAGATCGCCCACGTGAATATCTCCCGCTTCCACCGCGTCAGCTGTCAACACGGCCAGCAGTTCAATACGCTCCGGAGTATGAGCAGCAATCACCACTTCGCCCACAGCGCTGCTGTGTGTCGCTGAAAACAGCGGCGTGCCAGGCTCTGGCTGCGCATTGCCCGCCTCAAGCGACAGGCGATAAAGACGGCGTTTGAGCTTGCCGAGGTATTGCATGCGCGCAACGATTTCTTGCCCGGTGTAGCAGCCCTTTTTGAAGCTGACACCGCCTACCGCTTGCAGGTTGATCATTTGCGGGATGAACAGTTCGCGCGTTTGCGGCATGACCTGACCAATGCCAGCGCGGATCTGGCCGAGTGTCCATTGGTTGATATCGGCTTCAGGCAACTGGGCCTTCAACTGCTGGTGCAGGTGTTCGGCTTGCTCGGCCGGTGCCCACAGTTCTGCTCGGCCGTCTGACACACGAATGGCGATGAGGCCATTCGCCCGGGCGACGCTGTCGGTGTCGGCAGGCAGGTCGATACCCAGGCCTTGCAATACTGCGTCGCCCTGGCTCAGGCCAAAGCGCGCCCAGTGATCGCTGTCATCGGTCAATTTTGATTTGGAGAACACCGCGTATTTTTTCAAGTCAGCCAGTTGTGGCTCGACCAGTTCACGCGCCATGGCCAGAAAGCAGCCCTGCGGTTCGAGGAGGATACGGAAACTCGACTGCATCCGGCCTTTCTGCGTGCAACGCGCACCGAGGCTTGAGTGCGTGTCGCTCAGATAATTGAGGTTGCAGGTAAGTTGTCCCTGCAGGAACTTGCTGGCGTCGTTGCCAATAACAGCAAGAACGCCTTCGTGAGACAAGGTGCAGAAAAAAGCAGAGTCGGCCATGAGTCATCGCAGGTTGTAAAGTCTGGGACACATCATAGAGGGGTGACCTGTAAATGGGTAGTTCGTAAAGGTTCTCGACAACCGACCAAAGCCGACTGTTCTCTCTTGGATCGGTCTGTATACTTGCGCTCTATTTGAGGAGCGCTCCATGGTCGAAGATGTTGAACTCAATCGTCTCTACTGGCACAGCCGCCGCGGCATGCTTGAGCTGGACGTACTGCTGGTACCGTTCGTCAAGGAGGTTTACCCGCACCTCAATGACGCTGATCGCGAAGTCTATCGCAGGCTCCTGGAGTGCGAAGACCAGGACATGTTCGGCTGGTTCATGGAGCGCAGCGAGTCTGACGACCCCGAGCTGCAGCGCATGGTCCGCATGATTCTGGACCGTGTCCAGCCCAAGTGATTTTTTTGAATGCCGCTGGCACGCCTCCGGGCAATTGCTGGCGGCGTATCTGGCAGCGCAATCGCTGGCACTGATCTCAATCTGCCTTCTTTCGATACCCGTGTGGGCTCGCCTGCTTGGGCTGTTGTTGTGCCTGATGCATGGCGTTTGGGCAGTGCCCCGGCATATTCGGTTGACCCACGCCAAGGCCTTCAGTGGTCTGCGACGAAACGCCGAGGGTTGGCAGTTATGGAGTCGGGCCAAGGGCTGGCAGGCCGTGCAGTTGCAGCGCGACAGCCTGGCGTTGCCAATGATGGTGCTGCTGCGGTTCAGCGTGCCGGGCGAACGGTGGGTGAGGGCGGTGTGCATCCCGCGTGACGCGCTGGCGCCGGATCAGCACCGGCGCTTGCGCGTGCGACTCAAGTTCAGTCGGCGTAGGTGGTTGGCACCAGAATAGTGTCCAGCGCTTCAGGCAACATGTCCGGGTAGTCGAGGGTGTAATGCAGCCCCCGTGACTCCTTTCTCGCCATTGCGCTGCGGATCATCAACTCGGCCACTTGTGCCAGGTTGCGCAGCTCAATCAGGTCGCGGCTGACTTTATAGTTACTGTAGAACTCATCGATCTCGTCCAGCAGCAGGCGCACGCGGTGCTCGGCCCGTTGCAGCCGCTTGTTGGTGCGGACAATGCCCACGTAGTCCCACATAAAGCGCCGTAGTTCATCCCAGTTGTGGGCGATGATCACGTCTTCGTCCGAATCGGTCACCTGGCTGGCATCCCAGCTGGGCAGCGAATCCGGAATGTCGATGTGTTCGAGTTGAGTGAGGATGTCGTCTGCCGCAGAGCGGGCGTACACGAAGCACTCCAGCAAAGAGTTGCTGGCCATGCGATTGGCGCCGTGCAGGCCGGTAAAGCTGGTTTCGCCAATGGCATACAGACCGGGGACGTCGGTGCGCCCGTGACCGTCCACCATGACCCCGCCACAGGTGTAGTGCGCCGCAGGCACCACCGGAATCGCCTGTTTGGTGATGTCGATGGAAAATTCCAGGCAGCGTTCATAGACCGTCGGGAAATGGGTCTTGATGAATGTGTCGGATTCATGGCTGATATCCAGGTACACGCAGTCGATGCCCAGACGTTTCATTTCGTGGTCGATGGCGCGGGCCACGATGTCTCGCGGGGCCAGTTCACCGCGCGGGTCGAAACGGTGCATAAAGCGCTCGCCATTCGGCAACTTGAGGTGTGCGCCTTCGCCACGCAGGGCTTCGGTGATCAAAAAGCTCTTGGCTTGCGGGTGATACAGGCAAGTGGGGTGGAACTGGTTGAATTCCAGGTTCGCAACCCGGCAGCCCGAGCGCCAGGCCATGGCAATGCCATCACCGCAGGCGCCATCGGGGTTGCTGGTATAGAGGTACACCTTGGCAGCGCCGCCTGAGGCCAGAATGGTGAAGCGCGAGCCGTAGGTGTCGACTTCGCCGGTGGCGCGGTTGAGCACGTAGGCTCCCAGGCAGCGGTCACCTTCCAGCCCCAGGCGACGGGCGGTAATCAGATCAACGGCCACGCGTTGTTCGAGCAATTCAATATTCGGGCGCTGGCGGGCTTGTTCGAGCAGAGTCTTGAAGATAGCCGCGCCGGTGGCATCGGCGGCGTGAATGATGCGCCGATGGCTGTGGCCGCCTTCACGAGTGAGATGGAACTCAAATCCTGGGTGTTCAGGGTCGGCGTCCTCATCGCGGGTGAAGGGCACGCCCTGGTCGATCAGCCACTGAATGGCTTCGCGACTGTGTTCGACCGTAAAACGCACGGCATCTTCATGACACAGGCCGCCCCCGGCATTGAGGGTGTCTTCGACGTGGGACTGGACCGTGTCGGTGTCATCCAGTACGGCAGCGACGCCGCCTTGTGCCCAAAACGTCGAGCCGTTGGCCAGATCGCCCTTGCTCAAAACTGCAATGCGCAGATGGCCTGGCAGTGACAGCGCCAGGCTCAGACCGGCAGCCCCGCTGCCAATCACCAGCACATCGTGTTGAAAATGTTGGCTCATTCTTCTTATGTCCGCAAAAAAAGCGCCCACTAGTATATAGAGGGGGGGATCGGCACAATAGCCGGGCCTTTGTGGCGTTGGGTCATTACAGCGGGCGAGAAGTGTGCCTCAGAGTGTGGCGATCTGCATGCCGTTTTGCAGAATAAATCGGCAAACCAGAGGCTGCGCGTCAGGCACAACCTGCGCACGAACTGTATTTTATCCTGCTATAGACGTGACACCTGGTCTGAATTTTGGAACTTTTCCTACGGCTCAGGGTTCAATAGCAGGTTGCCCGCCATAAAGGGGAGTTGCGTCAATGCCATGCGGGGTTGATTTTACGGCCCGTGCAGGTGACTTTGACGACAAGATTATTGACGCAGCCGGCCAGGCCCGAGCTGCGTTTTCGTGCGTGCCAAATCCGAGTGCGCAGGAAACTTGCCAGGGGGGAGAGAACTTTTGCGAAAAGCCCGAGTCTATGTTTGCAAGCCTGATCAATTAGCAAAACACTCTTCCTCCCGGTCTTATGAGGAGTATTCATGCTAACCCAGGAAGAGGATCAGCAGCTGGTCGAGCGCGTGCAGCGCGGCGACAAGCGTGCATTTGATCTGCTAGTGCTGAAATACCAGCACAAAATTCTCGGGTTGATCGTGCGTTTTGTGCACGACACCCATGAAGCCCAGGACGTGGCACAAGAAGCCTTTATCAAGGCTTACCGTGCACTTGGCAATTTTCGCGGAGACAGCGCCTTTTATACGTGGCTGTACCGCATCGCCATTAACACGGCGAAAAACTATCTGGTGTCACGCGGTCGTCGTCCACCCGATAGCGATGTGAGTTCTGAAGATGCTGAATTTTATGATGGTGATCACGGTCTGAAAGATCTGGAATCGCCGGAGCGTTCTTTGCTTCGCGATGAGATCGAAGGCACGGTTCACCGCACCATTCAGCTACTGCCAGAAGATTTACGTACGGCATTAACTTTACGTGAGTTTGATGGTCTGAGTTACGAAGATATTGCGAGCGTCATGCAATGTCCGGTGGGTACCGTACGATCCCGGATATTCCGTGCTCGGGAAGCCATCGATAAAGCCCTGCAGCCGTTGTTGCAGGAAAACTGAGACAGCGGCGACAGCCAAGAGAGGAACCGCCATGAGTCGTGAAGCCCTGCAGGAATCGCTGTCCGCAGTGATGGATAACGAAGCGGACGAACTGGAATTACGTCGGGTATTGAATGCCTTTGACGATGCACAAACACGTGCCACCTGGAATCGCTACCAAGTTGCCCGTGCAGTAATGCACAAAGATCTGCTGATCCCTCGCCTGGACATCGCATCTGCAGTATCGGCCGCACTGGCCGAAGAACAAACACCCGCCAAAGCCAAGCGCAGTCACTGGCAAAGCATTGGCCGCCTGGCAGTTGCTGCCTCGGTGACGGTGGCTGTTCTGGCGGGTGTCAGACTGTACAACCAGGATGACATCGTGGGCGCCCAACTGGCCCAGCAAGGCAATCAGCCGAGCCTGAGTGCGCCGACAGTTAAAGGCCCGGCGGTACTGGCCAACTACAGTGAGAGCTCTGATCAGGGCACCGGGCCAATGGCCAATGGTGTACTGCAAGGCCAGGCTGGTTGGCAAAATCAGCGTTTGCCGGGCTATTTGCGCCAGCACGCTGAACAAGCGGCCATGAAAGGAACTGAAAGCCCTCTGCCTTACGCACGAGCTGCAAGCCTGGAAAACCGTTAAGGGCCATCATGCGCGTCCTACCTCTGTTACCGCTTCTGCTCAGTGGTTTTTTTGTTGTACCTGCTCATGCCGATGACGCCCAAGACTGGCTAAAACGCTTAGGCGCGGCTGAGCAACAGCAAAGCTATCAAGGCACGTTTGTTTACGAGCGCAATGGGAGTTTTTCGACCCATCGCATCTGGCACCGCGTGCAAGACGGCAAAGTGCGTGAACGACTGGTGCAGCTTGATGGTGCCCCTTACGAGGTGGTTCGTGCCGATGGGCGCACCGAGTGCGTCACTGGCAAACTGATCAACGGCCTTGCAGATGTCGCTGACACCACCGCGCGACAGCTGGATTTGCAACGCCTTGAAAATTGGTATGCCGTGACTCGCGCGGGTGATTCGCGGGTAGCCGGTCGCCCTGTGGCGGTCATTGTGCTAACCCCGCGTGACCAGCATCGCTATGGCGTTGAACTGTATCTGGACCGTGAAACCGGCTTGCCTTTGAAGTCATTGCTGGTCAATGACAAAGGGCAGTTGCTGGAGCGCTTTCAGTTCACCCACCTTGAAACGACGCCGCCCAACGACAGCCAGCTCACCCCCGGTGACCGTTGTCAGGCCGTGGCCACCTCTCAAGCGGCTGCACCTGTGAGCAAACCTGTGCACAGCTGGCATTCCGACTGGTTGCCGCCAGGGTTTGAGCTTTTGAGCAGCAACGTGCGTCGCGATCCCAAAACCAAAACAGAAGTCACCAGCCTCATGTATGACGACGGCTTGACGCGTTTCTCGGTGTTCCTCGAACCCCTGAAAGGCGACGCTGTGCCCGACATGCGCCTGCAGCTGGGGCCGACTGTTGCGGTCTCAAGGCACCTCTCGACCCCTGACGCAGAGATCCTCGCAACCGTGGTGGGCGAGATCCCGTTGGGCACCGCAGAGCGCATTGCACTCTCGATGCGGTCAGGACAGGCCGAACCCTCGGCGACGGTCAAACCTTGATGGAACACTGAAATGCGCGGTGAACATTTCAAATTGTTTTTTTCATTTTTTTTACAAAGGTCAGTGCCTAATGGGCTCTGACCTTGTTTGTTTCTGGTCCGCCCAAAAACCGGTCTATGCTGGCTTAAGTTTTTGGGACTCATTGCACAACCCTGCTGGCTATTAACGGGAGCTGTAAACCAATGCCTCGATTGAAGTCTTACTTACCCATTTTTGCTGCCGTGCTGATGCTCGGCCAGGCAGTGCCCGCGCTGGCTGAAGCGCAGTTGCCCGACTTCACGCAGTTGGTCGAGCAGGCATCACCCGCCGTCGTCAACATCAGTACGACGCAAAAGCTGCCGGACCGCAAAGTCTCGAACATGCCAGACCTCGAAGGCTTGCCGCCGGGGCTGCGTGATTTCTTTGAACGCGGCATGCCGCCAGGCATGGGCGGTGGCCAAGGTGGGCGTCAGCGCGAAGCTCAATCGCTGGGATCGGGTTTTATCATTTCCCCGGACGGCTACATCCTGACCAACAACCACGTAGTGGCTGACGCTGACGAAATCATCGTGCGTCTGTCTGACCGCAGCGAAATGAAAGCCAAGCTGGTCGGTACCGACCCGCGTTCCGATGTGGCCCTGCTGAAAATTGATGGCAAAAACCTGCCGGTGCTGAAGCTGGGCAAGTCCCAGGACCTCAAGGCCGGTCAATGGGTGGTAGCGATCGGCTCGCCGTTTGGCTTTGACCACACCGTCACCCAAGGCATCATCAGCGCCATTGGCCGTAGCCTGCCGAATGAAAGCTACGTGCCGTTCATCCAGACTGACGTGCCAATCAACCCGGGTAACTCCGGTGGCCCGCTGTTCAACCTGGCAGGTGAAGTGGTCGGCATCAACTCACAGATCTACACCCGTTCCGGTGGCTTTATGGGCGTGTCGTTCGCGATCCCTATCGATGTGGCGATGGACGTTTCCAACCAACTCAAAGCCGGCGGCAAGGTTAGCCGTGGCTGGTTGGGCGTGGTGATTCAAGAGGTCAATAAAGACCTGGCTGAATCCTTCGGTCTGGAAAAACCTGCCGGTGCGCTGGTTGCTCAAGTACTGGACAACGGCCCGGCTGCTAAAGGCGGTCTGCAAGTAGGTGACGTGATCCTGAGCATGAATGGCCAGCCGATCGTCATGTCGGCCGATCTGCCGCACCTGGTCGGCGCGCTGAAAGCCGGTAGCAAAGCCACCCTTGAAGTGGTGCGTGACGGCAAGCGCAAAACCCTGGACCTCACCGTGGGCGCTATCCCGGATGAAGGCAAGGAGATGGCTGGCCTGACCGGTGCTGAGCAAAGCAGCAACCGTCTGGGCGTCGCTGTCGCTGACTTGACCGACGAGCAGAAGAAAGCCAACGACATCAAAGGTGGCGTGATCATCAAAGACGTGCAGGACGGTCCTGCGGCGTTGATTGGTCTGCAACCGGGTGACGTGATCACTCATCTGAACAACCAGGCGATTACCGATGCCAAGCAATTCACTGAAATTGCCAAGGCATTGCCAAAAAATCGTTCGGTCTCGATGCGTGTACTGCGCCAGGGCCGCGCCAGCTTCATTACTTTCAAGCTGGCAGAGTAACCAACCCTCGTAGTCGCTGCCGAAGGCTGCGAAGGGTTGCGCAGCAACCCGTTTCTCCAGCAAACGGCAGTCACCATAGAAACACAGCAACAACAAAAAGCCCGTATCGCTAGATACGGGCTTTTTTTATTTCTTTTGTTTGGGGATGCGAACCAGTTGGCTGTCGGAGTACATGTCGTGCCAGGTGCGCTTACGTTTATCGAACACAGACCAGATAAACCCCAGCCCTAAACACAGCCACGAACCAATCGACACCATAAAGCGCAACAGCGCTTGCCACAGGCTGATCGCCGACCCATCGGCGTTTTGCACGCGCACGCCCCACACTTGCATGCCCAGGGTTTGGCCGCTATGGGTCCAGAATTTGGCAAAGAACGCGAACAGGACAAACAACAAAATGGTCGAGAGCAACGGGTCGCCATCCAGCGCCCCGGCTTCGGTCAGCTCGCGCATTTTGGCTTCACCGATAAAGCCCATCATGATCAGCTTGTAGATAAACGTGGTCACGATCAGCAGGGCCGTACACAGCAGAAAGTCATAGAACATGGCTGCCAGACGGCGCCCCAGGCCAGCGGCGGGAAAGTCGCCTTGGGGGCTAAGTGGTGGTTTCGACATGGCAGGCTCTCGTGAAGGAAAAACCCATCTTACGAAATTGCGCCCATAAAAAAGCCTCTGATGTCAGCATCAGAGGCTTTTGTGGAACAGAAGCTTAGGCTTCGGCTTGAACTTCGTCAGCCTGCATGCCTTTTTGGCCCTGAACAGCGATGAAGGTCACTTTCTGGCCTTCTTTCAAGCTTTTGAAACCGTTGCCTTGAATGGCACGGAAGTGTACGAACAGATCCGGACCGCTTTCCGGAGTGATGAAACCAAAACCTTTCTCGTCGTTAAACCACTTGACGGTACCGCTCTGACGTTGAGACATTTCTTAATTCCTTGACGCTAACAATTAATGGCAGCCTCCTTACGTTGAAAGAGGACTGGTGCTGGGTTGCAGGAAAGTAAGAGACGCAGAACGGGTTGTAGCAAACATAGAGCTACTGCCCAGGTCACGATTCCAGCGACCCATGCAAACACAGTGGTCAAACTCTACGAAAACAGGATTAAAAAAACAAGCCCCTTAAATACACCCCTTTATAACCTCATGTAGTTCACTTATAGCAACGCATTTAAAAGATCAAAAGATCGCGAGCAAGCTCGCTCCTACAGTGGGGTGTGGGCAGCGTTAAAGAAAGTGTGTTCATAGAGGTGTTCAATTGTTTTCATGTTTAAAGTGCTTTTTTCACTATCGAAACTTCGCACTGTTTTGTGGCAGTTGTATGGCACGCAAGTGTCATACAACTGTATAAAAAGCCCGGGGTTTAGCCCCGATAATAACGTTGCGCTACAAACGGCAGTTTAGACACTTTCATCGGCACACGTTTACCCCGAACAATCGCCCAGACCTCGGTGTCTATCGGGGTGAATGCACTGTCCAGATACGCCATGGCCAGCGGTGCGCCCAGGGTAGGGCCAAAGCCGCCGCTACACACTGTGCCGATGACGTTACCCTGTGCATCGACCACCTCGGCGCCTTCACGCACCGGTGTGCGTTCCTGGGGCAGCAGGCCGACCCTTTTTCGTGCAACCCCTTGTTGTTGCTGGGTAAAAATGGTGTCAGCACCTGGGAAGCCACCCGCACGCGGGCCGTCGGCACGGCGCGCTTTAGAGATCGCCCACAACAGGCTGGCTTCAATCGGCGTGGTTTTTTCGTTCATGTCGTGGCCGTACAAGCACAGACCGGCTTCAAGGCGCAAAGAATCACGTGCGCCCAAACCAATGGCCTGAACCTCAGGTTCAGCCAAAAGCGCGCGGGCGAGTTTTTCTGCGTGTGCTGTCGGTACCGAGATCTCAAAGCCGTCTTCACCGGTATAACCCGAGCGGCTGACATAGCACGCCACGTCCAGCAGCGTCACAGGCTCAAATTGCATAAAGGTCATTTTGGCCACGTCAGGTGCCAGACGCTGCAACACCGTTACCGCTGCCGGGCCTTGCAGGGCCAGCAGGGCGCGCTCTTCAAACAGCGGCTGGATCTCGCAGTGGGCGCCCAGGTGTTTGCGCAGGTGCGCCAGGTCCTGCGCCTTGCAGGCGGCGTTAACCACCAAAAACAACCGGTCATTGCCCAGATTGGCAACCATCAGGTCATCCAGAATGCCGCCTTGCTCGTTGGTGAACATGGCGTAACGCTGCATGCCCACCGGCAGGTCGATGATGTCGACGGGCACCAATGTTTCCAGTGCTTTGGCGGCACCGGCGCCGGTCAGCAGGATCTGCCCCATGTGCGAAACATCAAACAACCCGGCCTGTTCACGGGTGTGCTGGTGCTCTTTCATCACGCCCAGCGGGTATTGCACGGGCATGTCATAGCCGGCAAAAGGCACCATGCGGGCGCCGAGTTCAAGGTGCAGTGCGTGCAGCGGGGTGATGAGCAAGTGTTCGGTGGACATTCGTGACTCCTTGAAAATCAGCACTCAATAATGTTGACAGCCAGACCGCCGCGGGCGGTCTCTTTGTATTTGCTTTTCATGTCGGCGCCGGTCTGGCGCATGGTGCGGATCACCTTGTCGAGCGAGACAAAGTGCTGGCCGTCGCCGCGCAAGGCCATGCGCACGGCGTTGATGGCCTTGACCGAGCCCATGGCGTTGCGCTCGATACACGGCACTTGCACCAGCCCACCAATCGGATCGCAGGTCAGCCCCAGGTTGTGTTCCATGCCGATTTCGGCGGCGTTCTCGACTTGTTGCACGCTGCCGCCGAGCACTTCGCAGAGCGCGCCAGCGGCCATGGAACAGGCCACACCGACTTCGCCCTGGCAGCCGACTTCGGCGCCCGAGATCGAGGCGTTTTCCTTGTACAAAATGCCGATGGCGGCTGCCGTCAGCAGAAACCGCACCACGCCGTCTTCGTTGGCACCGCAGATAAAGCGCATGTAGTAATGCAGCACGGCCGGGATAATCCCCGCAGCCCCATTGGTGGGTGCGGTGACCACGCGTCCGCCATTGGCGTTTTCTTCGTTTACCGCCAGTGCATACAGATTGACCCAGTCGAGCACGGACAGCGCATCGCGCAGGGCGGCTTCCGGGTGGCTGCACAGTTGATGATGCAGCGCGGCGGCCCGGCGTTTGACCTTTAAGCCACCGGGTAAAATCCCTTCATTGCGACAGCCCGCGCTCACACAGTCCTGCATCACTTGCCAGATGTGCAGCAAGCCACTGCGGGTTTCGGCTTCCGGGCGCCACGCGCTTTCATTGGCCAGCATCACCTGGCTGATGGACAAGTGCTGCGTAGTGCAATGGTTCAGCAGCTCTTTGGCGGTTTTGAACGGGTACTTCAGTGGCGTACTGTCTTCGACGATGCGGTCAGCGCCCGCAGCGTCTTCATCCACCACAAAGCCGCCGCCGACCGAGTAATACTCGCGGCTGCGAATCTGTATTCCGGCGGCGTCCAGGGCACGAAAAATCATGCCGTTGGGGTGAAAGGCCAAGGGTTTGCGAATCATCGCCAGGTGCAGTTTCTCGTTGAAATCGATGGCGTGTTCGCCGTTGAGGTTCAAACGCCCGCTGCTGCGGATCTGGGCTAGGCGTTCAGCCACGGTTTCGGTGTTGACGGTGTCCGGGAGTTCGCCTTCAAGCCCCAGCAACACGGCTTTGTCGCTGCCGTGACCTTTACCGGTGGCGCCGAGGGAACCATACAGCTCGACTTTCACGCAGGCCGTGCTCGGCAGCAAACCCTCGCGGGCCAAACCTTCGACAAAACGTGCGGCAGCCCGCATGGGGCCGACGGTGTGGGAACTGGAAGGGCCGATGCCAATTTTGAACAGGTCGAACACGCTTAACGACATAGGGTTCTCCGGTTTCTTATAGATGAATTGGCAAGCAAAACCTGTAGGAGCGAGCTCGTCTCGCGATCTTTTAAAAGATCAAAAGATCGCGAGGCAAGCTCGCTCCTACGGATCGGGATCAAGCCTCCTGATAGCTCTCGATCGACGGGCATGCGCAGACCAGGTTGCGGTCGCCGAACACGTTGTCGACACGGCCTACCGGCGGCCAGTATTTGCCTTCGATCAACGACGCGACCGGATACACCGCTTGTTCGCGGCTGTACGGGTGGGTCCACTCGCCAACGATTTCTGCGGCCGTGTGCGGGGCGTTTTTCAGCGGGTTGTCGTCTTTGTCGAGGCTGCCGTTTTCGACCGCGCGAATCTCCTCGCGGATGCGGATCATGGCTTCGCAGAAGCGATCCAGCTCTTGTTTGGATTCACTTTCAGTCGGCTCGATCATCAATGTGCCCGCCACCGGGAACGACATGGTCGGGGCGTGGAAGCCAAAGTCGATCAGGCGTTTGGCCACGTCATCAACGCTGATGCCGCTGGTTTCCTTGAGCGGGCGCAGGTCGAGGATGCATTCGTGCGCCACCAGGCCGTTGGCGCCCGAGTACAGCACCGGGTAATGCTCTTCGAGACGGCGGGCAATGTAGTTGGCATTCAAAATGGCCAATTGCGAGGCGCGTTTCAGGCCTTCGCCGCCCATCATGCGGATGTACATCCAAGTGATCGGCAGAATGCTGGCGCTGCCGAACGGGGCGGCACACACGGCGCCTTCCTTGCGCTCCAGGGCGCTGTGGCCCGGCAGGAACGGGATCAGGTGCGACTTGACGCCAATCGGGCCAACGCCCGGGCCGCCACCGCCGTGGGGGATGCAGAAGGTTTTGTGCAGGTTAAGGTGCGACACGTCGCCGCCAAACTTGCCCGGTGCGCACAGGCCGACCATTGCGTTCATGTTGGCGCCGTCGATGTACACCTGGCCGCCGTTGTCATGAATGATGCCGCAGATTTCGCGGAT
>Ga0302347_1000462_pt1 | contig 64997 bp, 50 predicted proteins | sample PhyWR1_FD_202178 | JGI IMG/M metagenome (GOLD analysis project Ga0302347, IMG submission 202178) | Leaf surface microbial communities from wheat plants in UC Gill Tract Community Farm, Albany, California, United States - DLSL W.R1 (v2)... | ecosystem: Host-associated > Plants > Phyllosphere >... | reverse complement strand
TCATTTGTTTCCTTCTTCCTCAAAAAACAGCCTGTTTCAGTCGTATTTTTAGACAAATATTACTCACGTCCGCAGGATTTTGCCCTGAGACAAGGCGGCAAAGGAGAGCAGCGAAGGAGCATACTCCGGTATGTGACTGAGCTGAACGAGAGCAGCCAACGCCGTATCAGGGTAAAAGACAAAGGACGTAGCGCCGAGGGTAGTGTGGGGTCTCCCATGCGAGAGTAGGGAACTGCCAGGCATCAATTAAGCAATAACCCCAGTCTATGACTGGGGTTTTTTGCGTTACCCGTCATACTTCACGCTGCCTGGGTGTTGCTGCAGCTCAGTCAGCCGAATCACATACTTGAGTATGCTCATCGCCTGCCTTCGCTTTGCGCCTACAGGCAACGCGAATTATTTTGGATAACCTTCTTTCTCCTGAAGCAAAAAAACACCATTTGAGCGAATTTCAGCCAAATATTACTCATGTCTGCAGGATTTTGTCCTGAGATATTGCGGCAAGGGAGGTTGTGAGGGAGCATGCACCGGTATGTGACTGAAACAGCCGGATACCAGGTATCAAATAGCAATAACCCCGACCTTACGGTCAGGGTTTTTTACATTCTGAATACTGGAAAATGTTCACTGTATGCAGCGAGCGCCGCATCAGGAGAAAAGCAACGGACTATAACTATTTACGCCAGTAACCGTGTGAGAAAACATCCTGCTGCAGCTCGTGAATAACAATACGTACTTTTTCATTATCATGAAAGCCGTCTACTGCGGAATGGGTTACATCCCCGTAATGGGTAACAACCAAATTACTTTCTGGATAGATTTCTTTGACTCTGGCTTCCAGTTCGGAGGCATAGGCTTCGTATTGTGTTTCAGAAAATTTACTAATGTCGGTATCGGCAATAGTGATTGTAATATGCATACACTCGTCCTCAGGCTAAACACCTTTTCCAAAAAGGCGATAAATAAAAATCTGCGAGAATAAATCGTGAATTTATAAGCCGAAAAGGCGTAAACGATTCCATTCAGGCGTAAGTACTCATCTGATTATAGGCGTATTTTCATTTCGAAAAGAGGGATTACAGGAGATATGTTAAAAATAAATTCTTCACTCGTTGAGAAGATGACTCAGTCGTCAGGCTAGCCTTGAATGGCTGGATTAAAGGTTCTTACCTTTGAGCTAAAGCACTACAATCGACGGAGTCAGTGGTGTTAGCGGCGGGCAGAATGCAGTGGATCACTGAGCCACTGCCTTCAGATAAATAACTGTATCTTATTGATTTAATATACATATTATCAAATTTTGACAATATGATTTTTTCTATTAATTGATAGGACTAGAAATGATACTGTAATCCGACTCTATAACGAGTCTGTCTGTCACTGCTGTTTTTATTTACGCCAACGTTACCTACTTCTATATATGGACTAAAAGATTTATTGAGTTTCCATAAGAAAGCTACGTTATGCTCATGGTTTTTTTTCTTATTATTAAATTTTATTTGATCACTATCCATCCAAGTGAAGTTATAATCAATTTTTAGCAGGTTATTGGAATAACCAAGAAAAGTATCAAAGCGATTTGTTTTTTCATCATCAATATTATTTGCAGTTTTCCTGGCGTAATCATACCTGTAGCGTTCAGCAATATAGATACCAGATTCAAAGTTATACTGCATTCTTAAATAAGGTTTATAGATAGAAGTATCTGTGCCACTTTCAAAAATAAATCCAGGTTGTAATACAATGTTATTAGTTAATTTATAATTATAGCTAACACCTAGCTCAATGGCATTGGTAACAAGATCGCTAAGATATTTATCCTGTTCACCATTTACACCACCAGATTTGACACTAGCGTCAACATAAAAACTTACACCGCCCGGTAATGTTTCGATAACTGCTATTCGATCTTTATTTATTCTTGTTGAGTCAGCATATTCATGTCGGAAATCAAGTGTTGCGGCCTGTAATGACGTTGTACAGGCAATAAGAATCCCTACACATAATAATGTGTTATATTTTTTCATTTCTAAATACCCTGCCAATTAAATGAGTGAAGTGATTTTTATTCTATAATTAGTTTGCCATCGACCATTTTAATCGTTGTCACTGACGATATCGGTTTACCTTGATTATCTTCCCCACCTAAAAGATAAATATTATTGTCATAGTTAACAGAAACACCATAGCCAGCGGGTTGTGCTACTTTTCCCAGATACTTCCATTGACCATCTTCTACCCCATAGACCTCATCATGCCAGGTTTTCTTTAGTCCTTCATGGGAGTAATATTTATTATTCAGATAGTTTTCCCTGGCTCCCGGGAAATTGGCACCGCCAGCGACAAGCAGAACACCGTTACTGACTCCCGAAAATGCACCGGCTAGACCTTCCTGATATTTATCGCCAGGCAGCGGGGGAAGAGCATCACTTGAGATCCATTTTAGCTCGGAGTTTTCTAGTAGCGCATGATGAACCGTATTAGTTCGTAGCCCAGGTTTAACTTCACCATTGATAAGTATTATCTGGTTATCTTTATTAACGAGTGATGAGCCAGCGGTAGCGCTGAAAGGGAGTTCTCCCGCACTCGCCCATTTATTTTCTTTGGCATTATAAATGAGAGCGGTTTTGTTAAAGGAATAATCTTTTATCGGTTTATTAAAATATTCTTGAATAATTTTGTTTTTAGCTGCTTCGTTCTCTTTATTCTTTTCTATATCCATTAGGTATTTATCAAATATATCTTTATTCACTCCACCGATGATTAATGCTCTCTCGCTATCAAGCGGGGTACCTGCATGCCCTGTCAGACCGGTAGGTGCTTGAGTGTTAACCCGTTCCCAGCTATCTTGTTGTGGTGAGTATTTATAGACATCACGTAATACTCGAACGGTGGGGGAGTTGTTCTCTTTACCCACGCCACCAAAAACGAAAAGCTCACCATTGAGCATCATTGAGATGGACTGATCACGAGATTCCCCAGGAAAGTCTTTTATTTTTTTCCATACTTTTTCATCATTTTTCAGATCAAGTTTATACCAAGATGAACCTGCACTTCCCAGACCAATATAAATGACGCCATTATTATCTATAGCTCCAGTACCATTTTTGATGGCCACTGGAATATCAGGTAATTTTTCTGCATGAACGGACGTTACGAGACAAGTTGAAATAAGTAAAGCCATTAAAGAAACGGTTTTATTAAATATCATAATGTTTAACCCTGCTTCAGACATGAAATGCGATTGGAGTAACGCTCCGTAGTTAGCGATCATTTGGTGTTTAGTTCAACTAAATTTTTTACGGAGTGTGATAGATAACAAAAATTAGGTCATATAAAAAGATTCATTTTCAGCAAACATCTATTAAAAATTTAGTTAATATCATGTAAATAAAGAAATATTAATCTGACTACTGCTGGTAAATGGCCGAGCAAACCATTTTCTTATATCAGTGCTGAATTGATGGTAGTGATACCTTGTTCTGTAAGGCGTCATCAAGCGTAGGCCTCTGGTTGACCATGTTCACAGTTTTTTCTTTTATCCCTTGATGTAGCATTGCTCCGTGGTGTAGTATTTTTTGGAGTTTAGCTTCATTGAGTAAGGGAAAGGTAAAGTAAAATGTCACTCATAACCAAACTTGAACAAAGTGCATGTGATAACGGTGGGCTAATCGTATCCTGCCAGCCGGTCCCTGAAAGTCCAATGGACCGGCCTGAAATTGTTGCGGCAATGGCTCAGGCTGCAGTTGCTTCGGGTGCTATTGCCATTCGTATTGAGGGAATTGATAACCTGAAGGCGACGCGTCCGCTTATTCAGGTACCGATTATTGGGATACTTAAACGCGATCTCGATAATTTTGCAGTGCGCATTACTCCTTACCTTGAAGACATTGATGCTTTGGCCAGTGCGGGGGCAGACATTATTGCTATTGATGCCACATTCCGCCCTCGTCCGGTTGAGATAGATGCATTGCTGGAACGCATTCGTTACCACGGATTACTTGCCATGGCAGATTGTTCCACTGTTGAGGAAGGACTGTATTGCCATAAGCAGGGTGTTGAGTTTATTGGTACGACAATGTCAGGCTATACAGGGCCAGTTACGCCGACAGAACCTGACTTGGACATGGTATCGCAACTCAGTAAAGCGGGTTGTCGAGTGATTGCCGAAGGACGATATAATTCCCCGGCTCTTGCGGCAAGTGCAATAGACCATGGTGCATGGGCTGTGACAGTCGGTTCGGCAATAACACGTATCGAACATATTTGTCAGTGGTTTGGCGATGCAGTGAAACGTTAATTGGAGTGCCATATGAATACGCTTACGATTGATATTGGCGGTACCAAGCTTGCGGCAGCGCTTATCAATGAAGACTATGAAATATTACAACGAAGAGAGATGTCGACACCGAGCAGCACTTCCCCGGCAGATCTTGAGTACGCTTTGTCCCAGTTAGTTAAACCTTATAAGGATCTGGCTGGACGAGTGACGGTAGCTTCTACCGGTATTATTGATAAGGGAATTCTGACAGCTCTGAATCCTGATAACCTGGGCGGGCTTAATGCTTTTCCACTTCAGTCGACAATAGAAGCGCTTACAGGACTGCCCTGCAGAGTGTTAAATGACGCCCAGGCTGCTGCATGGGCGGAGTATTCCAGATTATTGGCTAGCGTACAGAATATGGTATTCATTACCGTCTCCACCGGCGTAGGTGGGGGAATTGTTCTCAATGGCGAACTGCTCACTGGGCCTCATGCTTTTGCTGGCCATCTCGGCCATTGCCAAGCGGATCCGCAGGGCCCTGTATGCGGTTGTGGGCGTAGAGGATGTGTTGAGGTGATTGCCTCTGGTCGTGGGATAGCCAGTGCGGCAAGTCAGGATCTTAAAGGTAAAAATGCCAGAGAGATTTTTTTGGCGGCACAGTCAGGTCATGCACAGGCACAACAACTGATTACGCGTTCCGCACAGGCTATTTGTCAGTTGATTGGCAATCTTAAAGCGTTACTGGATATTGATTGTGTCGTCCTGGGGGGTAGCGTTGGGCTGGCACCAAATTATCGTGAACAGGTTGAGCAGTTATTGTCTCAATTGCCGCCTGCTTACCATGTCTCTATTCTCCCCGCGCACTTTCAACATGATGCTGGCCTGATAGGTGCGGCCATGTGGCAGCCGCAATAGCCTTCAATAACCAAAACGAAATAAGACCATTAATAACCTCGGCTAGCTGCCGCTTTTCATCATTGATGTAGTGGTTTTATTTCTTATGCATATGACATGACGACAAATGCTAAATAATTCTAACCTAATGGTGACACTATGATTTTAGGAAAAATATCACAACTTGATACATCGATGGGTATTGATGAAAAGCTGATCACTATCATCCGTAAGGGACTGGAACTTCGTCCTGAAACATTGGATGCAGGACGCTATGAAATTGATGGTGATAACGTCTTTATGAACGTGATGAACTTCGATACCGTAAAATATGATACTAAGCGCTATGAACAGCACCGCGAATACTTGGATGTGCAAATATTATTAAGCGGAAGTGAACGCATTGATTTTGGCCCTCTGGGAGCTGCTGTCGATGCGGATGATTATCACCAGGATGATGATTATCAGCTGTGTAGTATTGTCGAGCCCATGCAGACGCTTGCTATGGAGCCAGGCATGTTTGCGATATTTCTTCCAGGCGAACCACATAAACCGGGTTGTATTACTCGCCATGGACAGGTCATTTCAAAAGTTGTGATTAAAGTGCATTACCGCTGCCTGTAAATATTGATTTATCACTTAAAAACGACTCTATTGCTCGTTCGGCGATGTAGGCCCTTTCTTCCCCTTTGCTTACATCGCGCTTTTTTTATCAACAGAAACCGGGTAGGCTATGAACTATTCGGTATCGCCTCTTTTAACGTCAAAATAACCTGGTCTCAGGAGAACTATGCCTCCTCAATCCCCGCGTCTTAAACCCGGAAAAATACTCGATACGCTTGGTGCCATGCAAAATAGCCTGACGCGTACAGCTCAGCGCATTGCAGAGTATATTTTGCACTCACCCCGGCATGTGACGCAGCTATCAATCGCAGAATTATCACGTGAAACAGAGGCCGGAGAAGCAACAATTATTCGTTTTTGTCGGACGATTGGTTATAAGGGATTTCATGAATTTAAAATGGATCTTGCCATCGAGCTGGCGACGTCAGAACCTAATAACAGTAGTCCCATGCTGGATGCAGAAATTACTTCATCGGATGACGCACATACTATTGGCTTGAAGTTACAAAATACGATTAATAATGTCTTGTCTGAAACGCTTAATCTGCTTGATATGACACAGGTTGCTAAAGTAGTCGAGGCATTACGTTCCAGCCAGTCCGTTTATATCTTCGGGGTTGGTTCATCCGGAATAACAGCAGAAGATATGAAGCATAAACTGATGCGTATCGGCCTACGGGTTGATGCTGTGACCAATAATCACTTTATGTATATGCAGGCTGCATTATTAAAAGCAGGTGATGTTGCTATTGCTATCAGCCACTCTGGTGAGTCGATTGAGACCGTTCATACCTTAAAACTGGCCAAGCAGGGGGGAGCGACAACCGTTGCACTGACCCATACACTGGGCTCCTCACTCAGCGCTGTCGCTGATTTTTGTCTGATCAATGGTAACCGCCAGGGAATGCTACAGGGCGACTCTATTGGCACGAAAACGGCTCAGCTTTTCGTACTCGACTTGCTGTATACCTTATTAGTCCAGGCAGCACCGGAGCAAGCTCGTAAGAGTAAGCTACGCACGATGTCAGCACTTAATTTATCGTCATGAAGAGCATGATTATCAAGTAGATGTAAAGAGTCTGCGACGATGGGATTTATAGTATTGGCGAGGATAAAACGAATATTGCCCGGATTTTAACCCGGGCAATATGTAAGAATGACTACTTGTTTTCTACCATGGTATCTGGCTGACGACCTTTAATGATAGCCCCACTGAACGGTTTACCGTCAATGGCGTCATGAGTACGGAGTGCTTCAGGACGGATCCAGCGCTGTACGCGTGATGGCATATCCAGGCCAATTAACAGGATAACCACGAAAGTGAGTCCGAAGGAGAGTGAGCCAAGTGCGGTTCCAAGATCCAGGCGTTGGGCTACCAGTGCGCCAAGTATCGGTGCAATCGCCCCACCTAATGCACCGACGTTATAGGTGAATCCCAAACCTGCCGCGCGCTGATCAGTATCAAAATAGCCACCAATTAATTTCGGTAGTATACCGGCAATACCCTGACCCAGAACTTGTTGGAAGAACAACAGCCCGCCCAGTAACCACAGATTTTCACCACCAATTGCAAACACTGGAATAATCAGGAATTGTGATGCTAGAAGGCTGTAGACGTAAGCCTTACGCGTTCCTACCCAGTCACCTAAGAAACCACCGACAATACAGCCGACAGCCGCGCCAAAGCCACTAAAGGAGAGCACTCGGGCAACCTCAGTGGGGTCATATCCCAAGTCAGTTTTCAGATAGGTTGGCAGCAGGGCCTGGATTGGCCAGGAGTAGAGGAAAGCAAAGAGTACGATAACCATCAGCATCACGCCGGTAGGCCAGCGTTTTCCGGTACATTGCACCATATAGCTGATAAAGATAGCTGCGCAGATTAATCCCAGCGCCGTGATGATTAAAGGATTGCTCACCCCGCTTGCGAAGCAGAACCACAATGCCGCTGCAGCAATGATTGTCGTCGCGATGTTGGCAGTAGCAATTTTGCCACGATACAGAATGTCTACCATGGTACGAACGGGTGTTTTCTCTTCCTGGCGTTTCTTCCAGTCTTCGGCTTCTGGAATATTTTTCCGTAACCAAAGTGCAAAAACGATAGGTAAAATGCCAATGAAAAAGAGCGCACGCCAGCCCCAGACTGGGACAACGATGCTGTACACTTGAGCAGCGACAACCGCCCCGACTGAAAAGCCAGAAATTAAGAAGCCGCTGGCTTTATTACGTAAATGTTTAGGCCAACTTTCAATGACATAGGTAGCACTGGAGCCATACTCTCCTGCCATACCGATACCAATAACCAATCGTGCGATAAACAGTGCGGTATAGCCTGGTGCCAGACCACAAGCGAGAGTACCAGCGGAGAAGAGGACAATACTGGTAATCATTGCCAGGCGACGTCCATATCTGTCGGCCATCGCACCAATCATTAATCCGCCAAACCAGCGTGAGATAAAAGCTGCTGATATTAACGTTGCTGCTTCTACTGTGGTTAAACCAAATTCGACCTTAATATCAGTCAGTACTAAAGCAATAAGAACAAAGTCGAAGCCATCGAGTAAATATCCAATCCATGCGGCGGAGAACGCTCGCCACTGTGATTTGTTTAAGCTCTTATACCAAACAGTATTATTTTTTATGGTACTCATCCTGCTCTCCTGTAACGAGCAATGCGTGTAGCGAGATAGAGGGTGGCGAATCTTTCCGATGAAAGCTGTATCCCGAAATTATCTTATGGAGTCAAACTCCACAAGAACATATCTTTAATAACCAAAACTCCGCAAGGGTGTAATAGGCTATTTGTGAGCACTGTCAAAAACGATGAAAAGTTTTTAGAAACAGTTGACTCTGATTGTGATTGTATTCAATCACTTACACGTTGATGTTAAAGTTTATATAAAACATATGGTTATCTTATGGTTGCCGCTTCGTGGCTGTGGCTTACGTCACACTTTGGTAAATTGCTGTCTGGGTAGATAGAGGGGACTTGCAAGAGGTGAGAAATGGTTCTAGGATGGAGTATAGTTTCATTTGAATTTAAATTTAGAAGCAAGGCGCCATTGAGGTTAATATGAAAAAACTTACAGGTTTGATTGCTGCACCACATACTCCTTTTAACGCGGATAGCAGCGTTAATTATCCCGTAATAGACCAGATTGCTGAGCACCTCGTAGCCCAAAATGTGAAAGGTGTTTATGTCTGCGGTACCACGGGTGAGGGTATCCACTGCTCCGTTGAAGAACGTAAAAAAATTGCTGAGCGTTGGGTGAAAGCAAGTCAGGGACAACTCAGTATCACACTGCATACCGGGGCACTCAGTATTGCGGACTCTCTTGAATTGAGCCGTCATGCAGATACGCTGGATATTTTTGCTACTTCAGTGATCGGTCCTTGTTTCTTCAAGCCTGGCAATGTTGAAGACTTAGTTGAATATTGCCGTATCAATGCTGAAGCCGCACCTTCAAAAGGTTTCTATTATTACCACTCAGGTATGTCTGGTCTGAGCATTGATATGGAGAAATTCCTGCTGCTGGCGGGGGAGCGTATCCCTAACCTGACAGGTATGAAGTTTAACTCCAGCGACATGTATGAATACCAGCGTTGCTTACGGGTTAACAACGGCCAGTTTGATATTCCCTTTGGTGTTGATGAGTTCCTTCCTGCTGGCCTTGCGTGTGGTGCGGTTGGCGCTGTTGGTAGCACTTATAACTACGCGGCACCGTTATATCAGCGTCTGATTGAGAGCTTCAATCGTGGTGATATGAAAGATGTTGCAGCCTGTATGGATAAAGTTATCGCGATTATCCGCGTGCTGGTGCAATACGGTGGCGTTGCTGCGGGTAAAGTCGCCATGCAGTTACATGGTATCGACGCCGGGAACCCACGTAGTCCACTACGCCCAATGACCGCAGAGCAGAAAAAAGCGGCGCTTGAGGCATTTGCGGCTGCTGACTTTATCTAATAAATTGATTTTATTGCTGAATATGGGGTTTATAGCGATATAAATCCCCATTTTTTTAACCAAGTATCACTAATATAAAACTCTTCTCGTGTTGGCTTTGAATAAATCACCGCTGATGACTCATCTCTAAGTGCCTCCCTCTACAACATATCCTTCATTAATTGACGCTCTGCTATAAGACATCTTTTGACCCAGGTAAGTGAATGGGTGTTTACTGGTAAGAGTATCTATATCCCGATGGTTTTTTACGCCGATTTTTTTAAGGTTTATATGCTGTGATAACAATAAGTCTACTCAGTCATTTGATGCATCAATTCGTTTTGTCACTCCCTCTTTTTATTCTTATAGCCGCAGGCTATGGGCTAGGGCGGTTTTCTGGCTGGCCGATAAGCGTGAATGAAGGGCTTAATCGCCTATGTTTTAATGTCGCCATACCCTGCATGTTGTTTAATGTGATGAGCGGATTTTATAGAACTCCACCGGTTAACTTCGGACTGTTGGTCGCATTCTTTGGTGGCTGTTTTATCGTCTATGCCATGGGGCGAGTGATTGCCAGACGTTTTTTTAATATGGATCCCGTCTCTTCATCAGTCTTTGCCTTGGGAGGAATATTTTCCAACAATGTCATGCTGGGCATCCCTATTGCCACCTTACTTCTCGGCCCGCAGGCATTACCTTCCATTGCGCTGGTACTGATTTTTAATAGTTTAATATTATGGACGCTGGTGACGGCATCGGTCGAGTGGGCACGAAGCGGGCATTTTTCACTACAGGGCGTACTAAAGACTCTAATCAGCGTTTTTAAAAATCCTATTATTATTGGCATTATTTCAGGCATGGCCTGGAGCCTGCTGCATCGGCCATTACCCTACGTTATAGAGCAGCCAGTGAGTATGGTTGCTAGCATGGCTGTGCCGCTTTCACTGATTTCGCTGGGTATGAGTTTGTCACGCTACAGTATTCGCGATGGGCTGCGGGAAAGTTACGCTATTTGTCTGTTAAAACTGGTGGTACAACCGCTGATTATTGCGGTTATTGCGCTGGCTATCGGGCTGCCCGCTGCCGAAGCAAAAGTTGTCGTGCTGTTAGGATCGATGGCTGTCGGGATCAATGTCTATCTGATGGCGCAGAAGTTTGGTGTGATGCAGGGAGCAACGGCAACCAGTACACTTTTTAGTACCGCGCTCTCAGCCCTGACCACGCCATTGTTAATGATGCTGATGACGCAATTTTATCCTTGATAAGCGGAGGGGATAAGTGAGTTCCTCAATCCCCAGCTAGATTAGGTGCTTTTACCCATCACCAGTTTATAAGGGATATAGGTTTTATGCACCATTGCGGGCGCAGGAGAAGGGTTCTCCAGTTGCTGGAATAAGAGTTCAGAAGCAATGATACCGGACTGCTTATAATCGTAAGCCAGAGTCGTTAATTTAGGATTGTAGAATTCTGCTAATGTGCCGCCGCCCACCCCACAGATACTGATATCTTCAGGGACGCGTAAGCCGATGGAGAATAAATAGCTCATCGCCCCAATCGCCATTTTGTCACTGGCGGCAAAGATGGCGTCAGGCATTAGGGTATTATTTTCCATTATCTGACGACAAGCGACAAAACCACTTTGATGGGTAAAATCACCTTTGGCGAATAAATCAGGGTCGGGTGTGAGATGCTGTTCTTTTAGTGCATCACAGTAGCCCCGATGTCGCAGAACGCCCACTGAAATATCCCATTCATCGACACCAATAAAAGCAATACGTTGTTTGCCCGTCGACAGGAGGTGCCGGGTCATCTCTTTAGTCGCGTGGTATTCGTCAAACAAAACACAGGGAATATCTTCAGGTGATTCCTGACCGATAATGATGACGGGAATGCCGAGTTTTTTAAATTTGTTCTGGTGCTCTGCCGTTAATAATGTGGCAATAAAAATAATACCGTCGACCTGCTTTTCCTTAAACACATCGAGAAACTCTAGTTCTTTTTTTACCTGATGATCGGTGTTACCCAGTAGCAGGCTATAGCCCTTAGCACTGAAAAACTGATCGATACCCGAGACATTTTCCCCGGATGAGGTGGCATTAATCTTCGGTAAAATGACACCGATGGTATGGCTTTTTTTCGAGTGCAGGGCTTTGGCAAAGGCATTGGGTCTGTAGCCCGTCTCTTCCAGTACTTTCAGAATACGTTTTTTGACTTCATCTTTGACATATCCCGAGGAGTTAATCACTCGGGATACGCTAGAAGGAGAGGTATTCGCTAGCTTTGAAATCTCTTTAATATTCACTTAAGTCTCTTATTGAATGATACCTTCCTGTTTTAAGCTGAAGAAATCCAGAGACCTTAAATGACAGGGGGTATCACTTTCAAAATAAATGCCGGTTGAAGCTGCATCCGGGAACAGTCGGCTACTGAAGACCTCTGCCCCCTGGTTGATAAAGATTTCCAGTGACGACTTATCCATATAGATAACTAATTCTATGGATTCAATGCTCTCTATCTGGCACTGGCGTATGCCACCTTCACCTGACCCAGCATGGTTTCTGTCTAATGTAATGATTTTCAGCAGCGGATCAATGTGCAGCAAGACATATTGGTCGTGCCCATTACTGCGTAATTTTAATGATAGACTGGATTGTAAGTGAATAAATTCCGCTCGCAACTCATAACAATCACCCGCGACGCCATCAAGGCTTAACTCTCCTTCAAAAATCCGCTCCTGATGGGCGATATGTGACTGACGTAGCGCTGCTAATTCTGCCACCGGTGTTTGAAACAGCTTGTTATCACGGACGGTTAGCTCGCGAGGCAGGGTCATTTGATGTATCCAACCATACTCGACAGTAGGTTGCTCATTCTGCTCGGGTAACCCCATCCAGCCGAGCATAATTCGCCGTCCCTGATTATCCTCGAAACTTTGCGGAGCATAGAATTCAAAACCTCGGTCTAACTCTTCAAATTGCTGCGCAGAGAACTGGACATTCTGAGTGTTCAGAGAACCGATTAAATATCCGGACTGATAGATATTTTGGTACTTCATTCCTTCCGGCTCTAAACCCTGCGGAGAAGCCAGCATCACCCAGTGTGGGTTTAAATAAAAGAGATCCGGACATTCCCACATATAGCCAAAGTGACCAAAGGGCGGAATACCACTTCCAGCGATCGGCCCTAAGCACTGCCATTCGATTAAGTTATCTGAGCGATAGAGTAACACCTGCCCCTGCAGCGTATCGGTTTGTGCGCCAAGTACTGCGTACCATTCAGAACCCGACTGCCAAATTTTAGGATCACGAAAATGTGCGGTATAACCAGCCGGTTGTCCGTCAATAACAATCCCGATTTTTTCAAAATCGATACCATTTTTACTTTTGGCTAAACACTGGCTACTTGCCCGGTACTGCTGTTCTGGCCCGTGTTTTAAATTTCCGGTATAGAACAAATACAGTTCATCATTATGGACAAATGCACTGCCTGAATAGCATCCATTCGCGTCATAACTGGCATCGGGAGCCAGTGCCGGGGGCACCTCTCGCCAGTGCACTAGATCATCACTAATATAGTGGCCCCAGTACTTTTGACTGTGGTCGCAGGCAAAGGGGTTCCACTGGTAAAAAATATGGTACTGACCGTTAAATTGAATTAACCCATTCGGGTCATTTAACAATCCTGCTTTAGGTGAAATATGGTAAGCCGGTCTGAACGGATCGCTAGAATTCATGGAATGTTTTTCTATGACCTGCCGTGCATTTTCCAACCATTCATTTGCCATTATTTTATTACCTGATTTAATTTTTTTAGACAGAATACTAAAAATATTCTGTCGATTACTTATACGTCTTATCCTGATAAAACCATTTAATTCATTAGTTTATATGAATTATTTATGCCTGCTGTTGGGGTTTTACCAGTAATTTAGTGCACAGCATGCCGACCAGCATGGCGATGGCTATCATAAGGAGATAAAGCCCCATGTTATGCCCTAAATAGGCTGGAATAGCGGGCAGGAAAGTGACACCCATTACTGGAGGCGCGATATGCATAATCATCGCGAATACGCCAGCGACAGCACCGCCAATCATGCCGGAAAGAAAGACTTTTGAATTGGTTAATGTGACACCAAATAACAGCGGTTCAGTGATACCAAAGAAACAAGGCACGATAGATGAGAGCATCAGCGTTTTCTGTTTTTTATCTTTTATCGAATAAGCAAAAGCGATAGCGGCACCGGCTTGACCAGCCATTGAGGCAGTGATTAAGGCATTCAGTGGGTTGATACCCCCATTAGCCAGCAAGTTCAGTTCAACGACCATTAGTGAATGATGCAAACCTGTTACGGTTAAGGCCTGTTGCGTTGCACCTAATATACCGCCACCGATACCGTAAGGGAGGTTAATAATAAAGTTAGCTGAATTCATTACGCCATGTTCAACCATTGTGAAGATCGGGCCAATAATAAATAACGCCGCCGCCGCTCCGATAATCAGGGTCAAAAATGGGGTGAATACTAGGTCAACCACCGTTGGCATCCAGCGACGGATCCAGCGTTCAATGCTCGCGCCAAAAATGCCGACAATTAAAGCGGGAATAATGGTGCCTTGATATCCTTGAATATGGAAAATACCGATCTTAAGTGCTTCAGCATTACCACTGGCGACCTGCCAGGCATTGGGCAGCATAGGAGCAACAAGCATCAGGCCGAGCACCATCCCGACCACTGGGGTGCCACCAAAGCGTTTAAATGCTGACCAAACCACCAATGCAGGTAAGAAAATAAAGACGGTATCGGTGACGACCTGGGTTAAGACTAAAACGTCTGGTGATAGCTCGAGGCCCATCTGTTCTGCAAAGCCACGGACTCCCATAAAGAGCCCGGTCGCGACCAGCACAGGAATCAAAGGAATAAAGACATCGGCTAAAGCACGAATGATTTTTTGGAACCAATTCATATTTTTATACGCTGACTCTTTAACAGATTCTTTTGATTCTGGAAGATCTGCCGTCATCAGGTCATAGATCGTATCAACAAAACCTGTGCCTAAGATTATCTGATGCTGGCCGGACTGATAAAAATATCCCTTTACTTTTTCTATACTTTTTATCGTGTCTGAAGATACTAAGTCGTTGTTTTTAACCACGATACGTAACCGAGTCGCACAGTGTTCAAGGGCGACAATATTGTCTTTGCCGCCAACAGCAGCAAGGATCTCTTGTGTTATTTTTTCATTCATTTTCGGCGTGCCTCAATATGTGAAAAGCTTTTCACACACCATAATATGAAAAGCTTTTCACATGATAAGAAAAGATCGCAAAACTGGGAGAGATATCGCAGTTTTAATCACTTTAGAACGATGAGAGCGAACAGTGCGACTGACGACAGAAGGAAAGAGGGGCGGCTGGATCGCAGTGCTTAATTGTCTTGATTACGACTCTAATCAATAATATTGCGACTTATACCCGTCATACTTCAAGTAGCTCAGGCCTGCTGGCGTTCGGGCAACCGAATCACATAGTCTATCTATGCTCATCGACTGTCTCCACTTTGCGGCTACAAGCAACTCGAATTATTTAGGGTATCGCTGGGATACTCTTCAGTTTGAAGTAATATAAGAATAGTTTATTTACTGTTCCAAGCGTCACATCACTTAAGGCTATTGAAATGAAAAAATCTCCGCGTCGCCATCTTCGTCTGCTGGTTATCATTATGCTGGTCGCTATGCTTGCCGTCATGTTCGAGCAAATGGCCTTTGCTGCCACCCTCTAGTTGCGTAATAATAAATACCTCCACGGAAGTCTACGTCCGGATCAGTCAAAGGAGTTGACTGATGGTATTCCCATTCTTAATAATAATATTTATCCCAGAGAAAATATCTTGTGATAATCTAAGTTGATACAATATGTTAACCGTATCAGTTTATCGCATATGATATCTATACGCGGGGGATTGCGCGCACTAAAGTAGAATCAATAGACTTTCCTGCTAATCAACAGCGTTAAGTATATAGCATATTATTTTTCTGCATTTTCACCATAGCATGACGCTGGAGTAACATTTCCTTGTTATCTTATATAACGGTAATTAATATTTACCTTCCAGATTAATTGTTGCAGATATAAATTAATGATATTTTTTATAATGCTTAAGTCAGGTACGGCATGATAGCCATCCCTTTCCGGGGTTTGCTTTTCATTTCCTTATTATTCAGTGTTTTATGATTTCATTGCTTTAGCCTCGTATATCCTGTTACAACCTCTCTGGCATCGTTTTTTTACTATTGATACTTTGGCTTAGTCAGCGTTATAAATATTTTAAGATGTTCTTGTGAGTTATTTTACGCGTAATGTTACATGTTTTGTGATGTTCTTCACGAGTATTTATTATGGGCTGTAAAAATCATTTTTTACAGGATAGGATTGCCCCCGTGTTTGAAAGTGAGCTGTTAAGCCTCTGGTGGGAATAAGTATGTTATCTGTTCTTAAAATAAATAAAGGGTGTCCACTGGAGCGTATTTTAATTGGTTTTTATATTCGTATGTTATTGCTGACTGGCATTCTATTATATAGAAAAACAACCTAATAAGTCTGTGGTTCAGATATGAAAGTTTGATCTGAATTATTTAAGTGAAATTTATTCAATAAATACGGGGTTAACGATGTCATTAATGAATTATAAAAATATCAACAAGTGGGTTCTGGCTGGTGGTCTGGCATTAACCACGCTGATGACGGCCATGGTGGCATCCGCAAATGACGTTAAACCTGCACGTCTGGGACACTCTTTTACTGATACCCATCCACGTGGCATCGCCATGCAACGCTTTGTGGATACGGTTAAAGAAAAAAGTAACGGCGAAATCAAAATCGATATCTTCAGTTCCGGTACCCTCGGCTCTGAGCAGCAAATGCTCCAGGCTATCCAGAGTGACACCCAGCAGTTCTATATGGGAGCGTTATCACCGTTAGCCGGACGTCAGAAAGAACTGCAAATCTTTGATTTCCCGTTCCTGTTCCAGAGCGATGAGGAAGCGGCTCAGGTCCTCGACGGCCCGGTCGGTCAGAAAATGCTGGAAAGCCTGTATGGCATGCGGATGTATCCGCTCACCTGGAGCGGCGGGGCCTTCCGTGACCTGGCCAATAACAAACACCCTGTGACCTCACTCGAAGAGATGAAAGGCCTGAAAATCCGTGTCATGCCTACCAAGGTGGCCATCGACAGCTTCCAGGCGATGGGCATGAACCCGGTGCCACTGGCCTACTCTGAAGTGTTTACTGCCCTCGAGACCGGCGTACTGGACGGTCATGAGCACCCGGTGGTGGATATGTATCAGAACAAAGTCTATGAGGTGGAAAATAACCTCACCACCACCAACCACGTCTATACCCCGGTTGCTCTGGTCGTATCCAAAAAATGGTTTGATTCTCTGAGCCCGGAACAGCAGGCGATAGTCAGAGCCGCCGCAGAAGAAACCCGGACTTTCCAGCGGGCAGAAGAGATAAGCCAGGTGGATAATGCGCTGGCAGAGCTGGCTAAGCACGGCATGAAAGTCAGCAGCTTATCCCCAGAAGAGATGGAAAAAATCCGCGTGGTGGTACAGCCCGTCTTTGATAAACACACCAAAATTATCGGCACTGAGTTTGTCGAAAACTTCGTGGCAGAAAGAGACAAGGTTCGTCAGTCCCTGAAATAAACGTATTCGTCATCCTGTCCTGAGACGCCCGTGCCATGCTATCCGGTCGCTGGCGTCTCAAGGAGGCGTGTCACGAAATGATATCCCTGGAGAGAGTATGCAGTGGCTGATTAATCTGTTTTTTAAAGCGCTCGAAGCGGTCATGGTGTTGTGCATGGTCTGCATGATGGTGATGGTGTTTGGTAACGTCATTATGCGTTACGGCTTCCATTCCGGTTTTCCCATCTCTGACGAACTCTCCCGGTTCTGTTTTTTCTGGGTGATTTTCCTCGGCGCGATTGTCGCCTCCCGTAATCAGAAGCACCTGAGTGTTGATACCGTGCAGGTGTTATTGCCGAAAAGCTCGAGAAAAGTCTGCTGGGGTGTCAGCCAGCTGCTGGTCATGGTGTGCTGCGTGCTGATGTTTTATGGCTTCTGGATGCAGCACGATATCTTTGCTGACGATCCGGCTCCCGTCAGTGAGATACCGCTGCTGATGGTGTATGGCGTGATTTATCTCTCTTCCGCCAGCATGGGCATTATCTGTCTGAATAATATTGTTCGCCTGCTAATGGGCCGCGTCGATGAGGCCGAATACTCGATGGCTGTACGCACTAAATAACGCCTGACGAAAGCGCACGGCTATTTGTCTGACTCCATTCAGACAGCATCCTTTCTAATAGTAGGAAAGACTATGATTATCGGATTATTTGTCATCACGTTGTTGGGCACCCTGGCGCTCGGCGTGCCAGTGGCTTTTGCCCTGCTGCTCAGCGGTGTTGTCCTGATGCTGGCACAGGGAATGTTTGACCCGCAGATCATCATCCAGACCATTATTCCGGGAGCAGATAACTTTGCTCTGCTGGCGATTCCTTTCTTCCTGTTGGCCGGTGAGTTTATGCTGGCGGGCGGTATTTCCAAACGTATTGTCAACCTCGCGGTGGCGTGGGTCGGGCATATTCCCGGTGGTCTGGGGTATGTGGTGGTGTTTGCGGCGCTGATTATGGCCAGTCTCTCCGGCTCAGCGGTCGCCGATACCGCAGCCCTGGCGGCGATGCTGCTGCCGATGATGAAGGCGGGGGGGTATGATCCCGCCCGTTCCGCCGGGCTGATTGGTGCCGGGGGAGTCATTGCCCCGGTATTACCGCCTTCAATAGGACTGATTCTGTTCGGAATTATTGGTAACGTCTCTATCACCAAACTGTTTATGGCAGGCATTGTCCCCGGCCTACTGATGGCTCTGGCGCTGGTTGTCACCTGGAATATCCTGATGCGTAAGTCCGGCAAAGCGGGGCTCCTGAAGGTGTACCCGAAAATGCCGATGCGCGAGCGCCTGAAAGAGACCGCACGCAGTGGCTGGGCCTTGATGCTGCCGGTGATTATTATTGTCGGTCTGCGGATGGGTATATTTACCCCCACTGAAGCCGCTGTGGTGGCATCCGTTTATTCATTATTTGTTGGCTGCTTTATTTACCGTGAAATTAAGCTACGCAATTTCTATAAGCTTTGTGCAAATGCCGCCAATATGACCGCAGTCATCATGCTGATGGTCGCAGCAGCGATGTTGTCTGCTTATATGATAACCGTGGCCAATATCCCGGCCGCTTTTGCTCAGATGCTATTACCGCTAAGCGACAGTCCGACCCTGATGCTGCTGGTGATGATGGGGATCATTATTCTTATCGGTATGTTTATGGATTTTACACCGACGATACTGATCCTGACTCCGGTATTACTGCCAGTGGTGATTCAGGCAGGCATTGACCCGGTCTATTTCGGTATTCTGTTTATCATGAACAATGCCATCGGGTTATTAACCCCGCCTGCGGGGAATGTGCTTAACGTGGTGCGAGGCGTCGCGCAATTACCAATGAATCAGGCAATCATGGGCGTCTGGCCGTTTGTGCTGGCACAGTTTATCGTGCTGTTCCTGCTGGTGCTGTTCCCTTCACTGGTTATGGTTCCTCTGGGCTGGCTAACCTCTTAGAGAAACAGGGAGAGGCGGTAAACCTCTCCCTTTAATAACCGACCTGCTAAAGAGATATCATGGTTGTTAGTGTGTACTCACAACCATTTGAGCCTCGTTCTGCCTTCAATTATTACAGGACTTTGCGGCTCTATGCTGATGGCAGCCGGACTGAATAGCGATTAAGTATGCACTCACTAACTAATATCTGACTGACTTACCAGCCCGCTACCGCCCCCCCGTTAAAGATAGTTTCTGCCGCTGTGGCGACTTCAGGAGACTGATAAGAAGCGAGGAATTCTTTTACATTCTCGGCATCTTTATTATCTTCACGCGCCACTAAAATATTGACGTAGGGTGAGTTCTTATCTTCAATAAATATGCTGTCTTTAACCGGTGACAGGCCTGTTTGCTGAATATAAGTGGTGCTGATAATAGCGACATCGACTTTTGGGTCATCCAGCACGCGAGGCAATTGCGCCCCTTCCAGCTCCATAATTTTAATGTTATGCGGATTCGCAATGATATCCAGGCTGGTGGGTAACAGACCGGTTCCTTCTTTCAGAGTAATGAGTTTTTCTTTCTGCAACAGTAATAGCGCACGGCCGAGGTTAGTGGGATCATTTGGAATAGCAACCGTTGCTCCGTCTGCGAGCTCGCTGACTTGCTTAATCTTTTTCGAGTAACCCGCCATAGGAAATACAAAGGTATTTCCTATCGTGACCAATTGATAGTTATGAGCTTTATTATCTTGTTCAAGGAAAGGACGGTGCTGGAAGACATTGGCATCAAGTTCGCCCTGATTGGTGGCATCATTAGGCAGTAAAGAGCCGCTAAAACCGACCAGTTCAACTTCAAGACCATACTTCTCTTTGGCGACTTTTTTGGCGACCTCAGCCACATCCTGTTCAGCACCATTAATCACTCCCACTTTGATATGCTTACTGTCACTGGCATGTTGATCACAACCTGCCAGTAGCATACCTGCTAGCACTACCATCGCGATTTTTCTGAAAGGAGTCACCACCAGCTTCATATTCTTTCCTTATTAGATAGTCTCAAAACGTATGAAAACGACTATAGCAGGATGATTGTTTGCTTAATGAAACGAAAGGTTATCAGTAATAATAAAAAAGAATATACGGTTTTTTTTCACAAAAAATCGACAAGCAGGCATGAATGAATATATTTCACGTGCGTGAGCCATCTTTGGTGACTGGCAGAGCCTCCATAATATGAGATGATTAATTGATCGTTTATTGTCTGCAAATGAAGCAATCTTATGACTCGGATTTAAAAATAAAAATGACAGAATTTCAGTATATTTATTTTCTTTAGTTATTTTTAATTTTTTAATTAAAAAAACCAAGCCATATGATATTGACGAAATGTTTTCCGTTTGTTGTACTATTTTAATCGTGACCAGTACAGGTGGCGATTTATTCATCTAGTTATTAGTGACTAAAATTAATGCCGAGAGCAATAATGAAAAAAATAATACTCCTGTCAGGAGCGGTAATCAGTATACTTATTTCTATGGCAGTACATGCAGATTCGGGACAAAAAGAGGCATCTGAACACCGTATCCCGGTGGTCAAATTGATTAACACGACAGATAATCATTCTGCTTTTATTCGTGGTTCAATCCCATCATTAGCGAAGATTTCTTCTGAGAACCTCTACTTTAGCAACACTTTTGAAGAGTGGCAGAAAGGGGTTCATCCTGCGCCGAAGAAACAGTATGTCGTTACTATGAAAGGAAAACTTAAGTTCAAAGTGAGCGATGGTTCTACCTTTATGATAGAGCCCGGTACCGTGTTGCTTGCCGATGATACTAAAGGAGAAGGTCATAGCTGGGATATTGTAGAAGGTAAAGAGTGGGTGCGCGTTTATATCCCGGTTGGCGATAACGACCACTTCATCGCTGATAAATAATTATTATCCTGACCCGGAACTGCATTAAAAGTGGCCGGGTTATTTTATTTTTGTATCACCACGATACCTTTCTGGCTCGATAATCCCACTTAAAAAATCAACTGCAACACTAAAGCTAATCACTTCTGTGCCGATATTGAGTCTGATAGCAATCAATAATAAAACCTACTGCTATTTAATCTCTTTATTACCTCCCTTCATCATAGTGATATTATTATTTCGTTCCAGAGGGAATCATGAACAAATTGAAAAGTATGCGACTCAGCACGATGCTTGCTGCCGGGTTTGCAGTGGTAATAGCCATTGGTTTTTTAGTGGCATTATTTGCCAGAATGCAGTTAGCTACCGTCGCACACAATATGGATTATGCGGTCAATACCCGGTTGGTCAATCTACAGCTGATCATCAAGATAAAAGACAATATTACTGATAATGCCCAGGATATTCGCGATCTTGCCTTATACACCACTCAGCCGCATAGCGATAATGAATACCGGGAGTATATCAAAGGGAAAAACCTGATCCTTGAACAGCGCATTATCGATAATAACGCGTTGTTACAGCAGTTAGACAAAGCCTTAAAACTTAAGCTGTCACGTGAATTTATGGACAATCTTAATGAAGTTCGTCCGGCGTACTCAGAGTCAGTGCGTAAAGCGATGAGAGCCAGTAGTGAGGGCGATTATTATGCAACCCGCAAAATTGTTGCTGATGAAGTGATTGGACCACAAAAGACGGTGCTTGATGTCCTGACGAACATGAGTAACTCTCATGCCGAAATCACGGTTGATCTCTCCCGTCACTATATCAGTGATACTGAAAAAGCTGGAAACCTGCTACTGCTGATGACGATTATCAGTGCTCTGATTGGGCTCTTGATTGCCTGGGGTATTGGCCGGGCAGTGAAAAAACAACTGGGTGGTGAACCGGTTTATGCCGTCCAGGTTGCTAAACAAGTGGCTGAGGGTAATCTCGAACTGGCAGTGGATTTACAGAAGGGTGACCACAGTAGCTTACTGGCGACAATGGAGGGTATGCGTGAACGTCTCCAGCAGATGGTCCGTCAGGTCCGGGACAGCAGTGACTCTATTTCCATCGGGTCCCGTGAAATTGCTGCCGGAAGCACTGACTTAAGTCAGCGTACCGAAGAGCAAGCCGCCAGCTTACAAGAGACGGCAGCCTCCATGGAACAAATGAGTCAAACTATTCGTCAGAATACCGATACCGTACGTTCGGCCAACCGTCTGGCTCAGGCGACCAGTGAAAAAGCGACACAAAGTGGTAAAGCTGTTCATGAGTTAGTACTCACTATGCAGGATATCAACAGTAGCTCACAGAAAATTGGCGATATTATTAGCGTGATTGACGGCATTGCGTTCCAGACCAATATTCTGGCACTGAACGCAGCGGTGGAGTCTGCTCGTGCTGGTGAAGCGGGCCGCGGCTTTGCTGTGGTTGCGGGCGAGGTGCGTTCTCTGGCGCAGCGTTCAGCCGCAGCAGCAAATGAAATTAAAGGACTGATTGGCGAGAGCTTGCGCACGGTGAATAAAGGCTCTGAGAAAGTGAGTTCAGTCGGTGAGACGATTAATGACTTGGTAGAACAGGCGCATAAAGTCTCTGGTCTGATTTCTGAAATTGGCGTCACCACCGAAGAACAAGGGCATGGCATCAACCAGATAAATGATGCGATTGTGCAGTTAGATGCGGTAACTCAGCAGAATGCTGCATTAGTTGAAGAGTCTGCCAGTGCGGCTGAAAGCCTGAGTGATCAGGCTGCTAAACTGGTTTCTCTGATGAGTGTCTTCCGTATTGGTTTATCACAAACCACAGGCTCTGGCAGCACGACCCAGACCGGAAAATTCGTTATAGCCAGCAAAAAAGGATCAGTGAAAACTGACGTGGGTGATTGGGAAAGTTTCTAATTTCTATCGCTCAGACATACTGAACAGATACACAAGGTTAAGGGTCGGAATTAAATATCGATCCTTAAATTACCGATGTTATTTGGAGAAATAGCGGCACCCGTTGCTGAATTATTTTTTTGTGTGTTTTTTGATTGGTCATGCTCTGGCGGCTTTTTTGCCAAGAGATAAAAAGGCCGTTATTTTGCTGCTGATACCAAACGGCACCTGACTCAACTGGAGCCAGGTGCCGTTCAGATTAACCGGTGATTTTAGACAGAGATAAAGCCATTACCACCAGACTTCAGCCTGCACACCCGCCATAAACTCATTGTTGCTGTTGTCATTAAACTTGAAGTTCGATAGCTCGTTATCGATGACATTAAGATAGGTGCCGTAGAAACGAATTTCCGGACGAGAACCTAATAAGCTAGGTCCGACTTTCAGTGCATGGTACAGCGTGGTTTTATAACCCGACTCTTTCAGACTGACACCCTGTTCGGTTTTGTTTTTCTGAGTAAACCAGGCCAGCTCGACACCGGTTTGGTTCCAGGTATCCCAAATCCATGCCGGACGGATAACAGTACGGATACTGTTGAAATCACTGTGCGCGCCGCTTTCGTAGCTATAGACATCGTTACCATGCGACCAGACCAGCGCGTTGGCCATAATGATACGGTCAGAAAGATACATCTCACCCTGAGAAATCAAACGCCATGCCGTGCCATCGGTTTGTTCCCCGTAGTAATAGCGACCATTCCCCATGGAGTTACTGGCACCGGAGAAGTTGGCGAAGCTACTGGCGTAGGAGTTATTGGCGACCTGTAAGGTAAACTCATTAAAGGTATCGCGCGGCAGATTTTGCCGGATAATCGCGGTTCCCATCCAGGTATCTTTGAGCTCAAAGAAGGAATTATTACTTTCATTACTCTTCTGGGCATCTGTTTTATTAGCAAACGCATATTTACCCATCAGCGACAGCGAACCGTTCTCCCAGAGTGGAATATTACGGTAGCGCAGATCGACCGAGTTGGTATTCATCTGAGTGGTACGGCTGAAATCACGCGAGTAGACATCGACATCATTACGGCTGACAGAAGCGTCGAGTTGGCCTACGCCCAGATCCCAGTTTTCAATCCCCACACCGGCGGCAACCTGGGTGGTGAGTGACTTCCAGTCGAGCATCTGAATTTCATATTCTGGCAGTTTGTGTTTGCCTACCCAGAAATCCGCTTCCGGGGCAAAAGGCAGGAATCCCCGCGTGGTCAGGAATATATCGCTAAACTGCATAATATTTTCGTTACCGGCATCGTCACCAAACCAGGCGTCGTTATATTGCTCACCGACGTTACCATCGTAGGTCACGATAGCATTAGCCGTTTTGCCATCCTGGTTATAGACGCGCTGATTAAGGGTTAAGTCGAACCAGCCACTCATTTCATTACCAAAACGTCCCAGCGATCCGGCGGCATAGGTTTGTGCTGATCCACGGTTAGCCGCCGCCCAGCCGGAACGGAAATAACCTTCATAGCTGAAGCCGATATCATCTTTAATATAGCTACTGATATCTTTCATGGTGACGTTTTCAACTTTCGTTTTACCGCCTTCGTTATTCACTACGGCTATCTTTTGCGTGCCTTTTACCGGGGTTGGAGCAGGTGTGCCACTAACAGGAGGATTTTCATTTTCTATATTATCAGCGACAGGTGCAAAAGCGTTCTGGTTACCCTGAGATACGGCATAAAAATTATTTCCGTTAGCACTGTTTTGTAATACAGCGACTTTTTCTTTATAAACGGCCAGTTCACTTTGTGTTTTCTTTAATTCATTTTTATTTTCTGATAATTGGTTTTCAAGCATTTCCAGACGTTGTTCTACGGTTAATTTAGCCGCGAGAGTATTTGTCGAGGATAAAGCTAAGAGTACGGATAAAGACAATAAGCTAACCTTCAATTTACTTGAATACATGGTGATACCCTTCATCATCATTATTATTATATACCCCCAGCCAGGAAGGCTGAGGGCGGGTGGTATTATTTTGCTAACATCTCTTTTCTTAAGGCAATAATCTCTTTTGCCAGATCCTGACACAGCATGGCGGTCATCAGATGATCCTGAGCATGAACAAGGATCAGGTTCACGGTCACTTTGCCGCAGCCTTCATCTTGTCCGATTAATGCTGTCTGGATTTTATGGGCTTCCCGGCAGGCGAGCTCTGATGACTCCATCAGCTGATCTGCTTCATCCCATAGTTTGTTACGCGCTGCAGAGATCGCTTCCATGGCATCAGAACGAGCTTGTCCGGCATAAATAAGCAGTTCCATAACAGTACTTTCATCGGCAAACATGATTATTCTCCGTAATATAATTATTTCGTAGCCTGAGCGGTATTGACCTTATTGGAGGCAATAACGAACGGTAAATAAATTAATGTTGATATCGCCAGACACAAGAAGCCTACAGCCAGCGCCAGCCAGTTCCCTCCTGTACCGAAGAAAGCAATAAGCGGCCCTGGCGTCGTCCAGGGGACGGCATAAGCAATAGGTGGGATAATCTCCATGGTGATAAAGAAATAACCGACTAAGGAGTTAACAAAGGGGACGGTAATAAATGGAATAACCATAATCGGGTTTAATACTATCGGTAGACCAAATATTACAGGTTCATTAATATTAAACAGCCCCGGAATAAATGCCATTTTGGCAAGATCGCGGTAATCAGCACGGCGTGAAGCAATAAAGATGGCCAGTAGCAGGCCAAGCGTCATGCCTGAACCACCATAGTTGGCGAAGGCATCATTTATGCCACCCCAGGTAATAGGATAAGGCGCTCCCCAGGTCGTGCCGTTGGTTGCGGCAAAAGACAGGTTTTCCAGATTGGCTTCAGAGAAAATCGTTTCACGAATAGCGGCAACAGTATTCGGGCCGTGGATACCCAGCACCCAGAGGAAGTTTGCTACCAGACCCAGAATCAGGACGGCAACAATATTGGTTCCCATATCTTTAAGTGGCGCTTGAATCAGAGTGTAGATCAGCTCATTCAGGCCATTAGGTGAGATTTTTGTCAGCAGATAGTTCAGCACTGAGAAGAAAATCATCACAAAGAAAATAGGGATCAGGACTTTAAATGACCGGGCGACCGCTGGCGGAACGGCATCCGGCATGGTGATAGTAATTTTAGGATTACGAGACAGACGACAGAATATTTCGCTGGTCAGCATGGCAACAATAATCGCCACAAATAGCCCTTGTGGTCCCAGATATTGAGTTGTCATATAAGACTGACCCTCAAACATTGAGTATGGGGTATAAACCACAAAGAAGGCACCGATTGCCGTTAATCCACATAATAAATCATCTTGCTGATAGCTAATCGCAATATTACGTGCTATCAGAAAAGCAATCATTATTGACATGACATTAACGGAGCCATTCATCACCGGCGAGAAAATATTTTGTGCTTCAGCTAAATTTGGGAATATCGTTCCCAGATGCAATAGTGAAGCAATAAACCCATCAGGCGAAAGAACCGCAAAGTTGATTAATACAATGAGTGAGCTTGCCATAACGATAGGGAATGACAAAATAAATGCATCACGAATAGCCGATATGTGTATCTGAGAATTTAATTTAATCGCGATCGGGACAAGGATTCTTTCCATGCCACGTTCAAAGGCATCCATTAAACTCATGATGAGCCCTTTATAGTTAATATACTCGGCACACTTAAAATTGCCTGAATAAAACTGTTGTTCTATTCCTGCAAATAATAAGTTGTTAAGAGTATGGAATTGTTATTGGATACGTTATGTATTTTTTATAAAGCAGTTTGATATTATAGCCGTGGCAAGTTATTTTCATTAATAAATGAAAAAACTTACCCGAGTTTTATAATAGAATTTATGCAGTGATGAACCACCTGGCTGCTAGTGGTTTTCAATTAAGTTCAGAGCTGTTTCTAATACTGCTTTGCCATCCATCTGACCATATTGTTTCATATCGATAACAGCAACAGGAATTTTCCCCTGAGTAATATCTTCAATTTCGCGTTTCTGGAAACGAACCTGAGGACCTAACAGTACAACATCTGCTTCATTTTTCTTTATTTTCTCCTTAGCTTCAGAGATAGCGAGCGCATTAATATTGACTTCAACTTGGCTGGCACCAGCATGTTCCTGCATACGTTTTACCAGCATACTGGTTGACATACCTGCTGCACAGACTAAGAGTATATTCTTCATAGTGATCTTCTCGATAGGTTCAGGTTGAGAAACAAGTTAATGAATATCGATCTTAACATCTGCCATTTTGATCACAGTTAGTAAGGGCTGAGTGGTTTAAAAACAGAGATAAAAGTGAACATATGGTACATTTGACACTAGAGATGAAATGTAACCAGTTGATTTAAAGTAAAAAAAAGAGGTTCAAAAGTGGTTTACAAAGATGTCATTATCTTACTAAAAAGTAAAATAGCCAGCCCAACCTACAATATCGGCGATATGCTTCCGACCGAAAAGGAGCTGGCAGAACTCTATAATGTCTCGCGTAATACGCTACGAAAAGCCCTTAAAGTACTTGAAGATGAAGAGTTTATTGAACGGCGGCATGGTTCAGGTACGTATATCAGAAATAAGCATTTTCAGACCTCTGTAACCCATATGGACAGTTTTACTGAAATTGCTAAGAAGGAAGGAAAAAAGGCCAATAGCCAGGTCTTAAGATTTGAGCTTCAAACCGCTTCAGAAGATATTGCTGGCCGTCTGCGCCTGGCAGTGGGCGATCCGGTTTATTATTCTAAACGGCTGCGTTTGATCGATAATATTCCAATGCAGCTGGAAGAAACCTGGATGTCGGTGAATCAGTTTCCTGATCTGACGATTAACCATATGAAGCAGTCTAAATTTTCTTTTATTGAAAATGAGTGTGGCGTTCAGATAGTCGGCTGCTATGAGTCGTTCCAGCCGGTACATCCGACGCCTGAAATTGCCAAAATGCTAAAGATTAGTACCCGAGATCCGATTATCAAAATGGAAACACAGTCGATTGATGAGAGTAATAACCCCATTGATTACTCTATTCTTTACAATAACTCCTTCGAGTTTCAGGTTAAATATTTCTTATCGCGTAAGATGTTAACCGACATTTCTTGAGAGAATAGAAACGTTTTCCTCACCAACAGTGAATTATTTATTACCGGGAGTTTATATTGTGAATGCTGATCACAGTTCCCGGTTAAAAAGTGGTTCAATAAAAATAAAATAACTGCACCTCTTATCCCCCGATAGTGAAAACTATCCCCTTTCTGTGACCTGAGTAATGCTGAAACAGGTTCAAAAGTTGTTCACTTCGTTAACTGTACTTATCTTGCTTATTAGGCGGATGATTCATTAGTATTTTCCTAAACCTGAAGCCAGATAATTAAACCTTAAGCGAAAAAACATTAAGATTTGTTTACTGGTAAATAACACCAGCATGTCATGGTTTTTCTCTCTTAAGAAGAAAGAAAAATAATCAATCAAGTGTCTGGTAGGAAGAGGTCATCGCATGAATATTGCTGCATTTGATATCGGTGGTACTGCACTCAAGATGGGGGTGATTACCTCTGATGGCAAGATACTGGAAAAGGGAAAAGTCTCAGTTAACGAGTGTGATGGCGAGCAAATCTTGCAGGCCATTTTGCAATGGCTGACGGCACATCCTGAGTGTGAAGGTATCGCGATTAGTGCTCCGGGTTACGTGAATCCACATACCGGTTTTATTGAGATGGGCGGCGCCATTCGCCGTTTTGATAACTTTGATATCAAAGCCTGGCTGCAAGAACGAACCCAACTTCCGGTGGCGATTGAAAATGACGCGAACTGCGTATTACTCGCTGAACGCTGGCAGGGTAAAGCGGCTTCTATGGCTAACTGCTTAGTCATGACGATAGGTACCGGGATCGGCGGAGCCATTCTCTGTAATAACCAGCTGGTACATGGGGCCCGTTTTCGTGCCGGAGAATTTGGCTATATGGTGACTGAACGTCCTGGCCCAAGGGACGTGCGCCGCTACACCATGAATGAAACCTGCACGCTGCGTATCTTGCGTCAGCACTATGCCGACTATGCCGGTCTGACTTTAAGTGAAGTGACTGGTGAAGATGTCTTCGCACTCTATGATTCCGGTGACCTTGTTTGCCAGCGGCTGGTGGATGATTTTCTCAATAATTTAGGTATCGGTCTCTATAACCTGGTGAATCTGTTTGATCCCCAGACCATTTTTATCGGCGGCGGTATTGTTGAACGCCCAGGATTCCTCGCACTGCTACGCAAACATCTGACCTGGTTTGGTATCGAGCAATCTATCGATACTGTCAGCCACGGCAATGATGCCGGGCTTATCGGTGCGGTTTACCATTTTAATCAGCAATCTGACCAGTCGTAGGCTGGCCATCTCTTATCGAGGAACAGAATATGTCAGGATTTAAAGAAGGATTTCTGTGGGGCGGCGCTGTTGCAGCACACCAACTGGAAGGCGGCTGGAAAGAAGGCGGAAAAGGGATTAGCGTCGCTGATGTGATGACCGCTGGCGCTCATGGTGTACCACGTGAAATCACTGACGGTGTGATTGCCGGGAAAAATTATCCTAACCATGAAGCGATTGATTTTTACCATCGCTATAAAGAAGACATCGCTCTGTTTGCTGAAATGGGCTTCGGCTGTTTCCGTACCTCCATTGCCTGGTCGCGTATTTTCCCTCTGGGGGACGAGCTGGAGCCGAATGAAGCGGGCCTGCAATTCTATGATGACCTGTTTGATGAGTGTCTGAAACACGGGATCGAGCCGGTTATCACGCTTTCGCATTTTGAAATGCCTTACCACTTAGTGACCGAATACGGCGGCTGGCGTAACCGCAAGCTGATCGAGTTCTTTGTCCGTTTTGCTAAAGTTGTGTTTACTCGCTACCAGCACAAAGTGAAGTACTGGATGACCTTTAACGAGATCAACAACCAGGCTAACTATCACGAAGATTTTGCACCATTTACCAACTCAGGCCTGAAATATACTGCGGACGAAGATCGTGAACCGGTCATGTACCAGGCTGCACACTATGAGTTGGTCGCCAGCGCACTGTCAGTCAAAGCGGCGCGTGAAATCAACCCGGATCTGCTGGTGGGTTGTATGATAGCCATGTGCCCAATCTATCCTCTGACTTGTGCACCAAACGACATCATGATGGCGATGAATGCCATGCATCGTCGCTACTGGTTTACTGATGTCCATGTCCGCGGTAAATATCCTCAGCACCTGCTGAATTACTTTGAACGTCGTGGCTTTGAACTCGATATTACTGAGCAAGATCTGCAAGACTTGCAGCAGGGCTGCGTCGACTATATTGGCTTTAGCTACTATATGTCTTTTGCCACTAAAGCGACCGACGACAACCCACAGCTGGATTATGACGAAACCCAGAGCCTGGTGGCTAACCCACATATTCCTAAGTCTGACTGGGGCTGGGCGATTGATCCTGTAGGCATTCGCTATTCGCTGAACTGGTTCTGGGATCATTATCAGCTGCCACTGTTTATTGTTGAAAATGGCTTTGGTGCTATCGATGTGCGTAACGATGATGGATCGGTGGACGATCAGTACCGGATCGATTATATGTCGACGCATATTGCTGAGATGAAAAAAGCCGTGGTTGAAGATGGCGTGGATCTGATGGGATACACTCCGTGGGGCTGTATCGACTTGGTTTCAGCCGGTACCGGCGAAATGAAAAAACGCTATGGCATGATCTACGTTGATAAAGACAACGAAGGTAACGGAACCCTGGATCGTAGCCGTAAGAAATCCTTTGACTGGTATAAAAAAGTCATAGCGTCTAACGGTAAGACTCTTTAATCGACGCTATTATCTCCTGCTTCTGACTGAGATAGTCAGAAGCAGGAAACGTAAAAACATAAAGGATTGAGTCAGTTGCCTGATGACCAGGCTTAGCGGATAATCGTTTGCAGATAAGCATTAAGCTTATACCCAAAATAATTCGAGTGGCTTGTAGGCGCAAAGAGAAGGCAGTCGATGAGCATAGATAGACTATGTGATTCGGCTGCCTGAACGCCAGCAGACCTAAGCCACTTGAAGTATGAAGGGTATATATTAGAATACGCAGACGGAAACCCCATCGTGATCGATTTTCATCACTACATTACACAAGCTAAACACTACGACGAAACCCTAACCGATAGCGCCATTGTCACTGATGATAGTGTGGCTGGTCTCAGTTATTCCCTCTATTTGCAGCATGATGAACCGGACCATGTGGTTATTGTTTACCATGGCGGTGGCGTTAATCGCGCAGCCGGCTACCCTATTCTTGCCCAGCAACTGGCCAGGATCCCGGGCGTTGCTGTCTGCCTGGTCGATATACGGGGTCATGGCGAGTCGGCGGGAGAACGCGGGAAGGTTGAGCGTCCGGAACGTATCTGGGAAGATGTCGATACGCTGCTTGGTGAAATCAACAGCCGCTTTCCACAAGCACGGAAACATCTGTTTGGCCATTCCAGCGGTGCGGGCATGTTACTGAACTATCTGACTCGCTATGCGTTTCAGCAGCCAGCGGATAGCTTTATCATGCTGGCTCCTGAACTGGGTCCCTTTGCCAGAATTGCTCCTGCCACCACTATCACAAAAAGCTTTGCGAAAGTGCGCAAGTGGCCGTTTATCATTAATGCTATTAGCGGCGGTTTGTTGTTTGGGCAGTATCCTGCCATCAGGCTTAACTTCCCGGCTTCAGTGCTGGCAACAACACCCGGTCTTGTCAGTAAGTACAGTGTGAATATGGCCAATGCTTTAACGCCACGCCATCCTGACAAACAGCTAGCTGCCCTGCCATTGCCTGTTCTTTTCTTAGCTGCCGGACGGGATGAACTCTTTAGCTCCCAGTCATTAGCTGACTTTGCTAGTCGGTATGGTAATGCCCGACTCCAGTTCAGATTACTTGAAAGTAGTACACATTTGGATTGTATATTTAGCGCTTATCGGGAAGTGGGTCAGTATTTATACCCTTAATAATTCGAGTTGCTTGTAGGCGCCAAGTTCAGGCCGTCGATGAGCATAGATAAACTATGTGATTCGGCGGTATGAGCGCAGGCAACACCCAAGCAACTTGAAGTATGACGGGTATATACCCTTAATAATTTGAGTGACTTGTAGACAGCCAGTAAGTATAGCACCGTCGCGATGAAGCTGAATAACGTTACGTCTGATATTTTAAATAATGGGAGGTAGAGATGATAAATGCAATATTCTCTTTGATTTCCTCCTTAATATCTGGCCATATTATTGGATTATTTATTACAGAGTCAATTTTAAGGATAAGAATATGGCAGCAGTAATTGATAAAGCATTAGACTTCATTGGCGGCATGGACACCTCAGTATCAGAACCTCACGGAATGGATGAAAGCACGATTAAAGGAATGCTTAAGTATTTGAAAGAATTGGGAGTCTCTACAAATATCACTGATATCACGGCACGTGGCGATCAGGATGGGTGGAATACCGGTTTTACCAACAAAATTGTCGAGTGGGCCGACCGGGTTGACTCCGGTGAGCATATTGTTATCAAAAACCCAGAGTACTTTTCTTCCTATATGCGGGAACAGCTTAGAGAGCTAGTGTAAACAGTAGGTCTATTAACTGAATGACTCGATCGGACGCTTTACCTTTACTGGGTGGCGTCCATTCTCTGTTTATCTCAGATTGTAAAAAATCATAACTAAATAGTACTATTAATTTCCAGTTTGTTATTAAATTGTTTTATTTAGGGCATCGCCGAATCAGTGTATTTATCCACATTCATCGGCGAACGGTGTTTTTCTCTAAAACCCTGGCGTTGATAATATTATTATTAATCAAGTGGGATGATTAACTAATTAATGATTAAATAATACTTAAACAATTTAGCTGCCGCGATAAGTTGAATATCCGTACTGGCTCAGTAATAACGGTACGTGATAATGCTCACCGGATTTTTTCACATTAATAATCACTGGCACGTCAGTGAAAAAGGTATCCAGTTTTTGAGCTGTATAGTAAGCCCCTGTTTCAAATGTAACGCGATAATTTCCAGGCTCAATATCTTTCCCTTCCGGATATAAACCCGCAATACGGCCATTATCATTAGTGACAGCCGAATTTAATCGCACCCATTTATCACCCTCTCTTTTATCCAGTAATACCGTTACGCCTTCGGAAGGTATGCCGGTTTGCAAATTAAGAACATGAACACTTAGCGGGTTTTTAACTGCTTCGGTTGCTGCAAGAGAAAAACCTGATGCCGTGATCAGCGTTAAGGCAAGCGAAGATTTCAGGATACTATTCATGTTAACTCCAGTGAGATGTGATGAAGACTATACCCGTCATACTTCAAGTTGCCTGATCGTTGCTGGCGTTCAGGCAACTCGAATTATTTTTGATACAATATGCTAATAAAATTAGCCTTCATACTCTTAGGGTGTCAACGCCAGAAAGTTAAACTTTTGTTTAATATTATTCAGAGGCATAAGGGCGTATATATTTATTGTTCAAAGCATCGCTTTACATTGTAGAAATAAACTGCCACAAAATAATGCCAGAAAAACAAATTAAGATAATCCCCGCGATGCGTTCAAAAATATAAATTCGCCGTTTTAAATGGTGCTGAATAGCAGGAAGACCAATTGATGATACCACCAGTAAATTCCAGATAAACACCACGCTCACCATCCATAGCCCACAGATGCTTTGTTGTAATACGGTGACGTCCGCTCCCAGCAGGGTGGTCATCAGAGCCAGGTAGAACAGGGCATTCTTGGGATTCAGCAGAGATGAAGCCAGGCCCAGCAGAAACTGTGCCGGGACAGAAGGTCGCTGCACTGTGACCGCATTAAGCACTATCCCCTCAGGCTGACTACGACAGAGCCGAGAGCCAATCCATAGCAGATAGACTGCTCCAGCCAGCTCAATGGCGACAAACACATTAGGCATCTCACGCAGTTCACTCCAGCCGATAATCGCCAGCAGAATATAGAGCGCATTACCGGTCGCAATGCCCGCCACAATGCCGATACTGCCGACAATCCGGTAACGAATGGCGTATCCGGTTAATAAGAAAAAGTCGGGGCCAGGGCTAAGAAGCGCCACAAAGTGGGATATAACCAGCAGTGGAAAGGCGGCAGGAAGCAAGCTTTGCCATAGATCCATGATAAAAACACCTCAGTCAATTGTCTCTGAGGTCACTGTAAGGCAGCGGTTAAACTAAATATTGTCTGTTATTGATTTACTCAGGGCATATTGTCTGGGCGTCGCTGCGGTATAACGTACAAAGGTTTTGTGAAAATGGCTCTGGTCTGCAAACCCACTATCGTTCCCGGCATCAATGATATTTTTGCCCTCACGCAGTAGAGATTTGGCGTATTCAATACGGGTAATATTTAAAAAACTTCCCGGCGTGAGCCCGGTATCCTGTTTAAAGATCCTGATCAGGGTTTCCTTGCACAGGGATATTTCTTGCGCCAGGGTATCAAGCGTTGGCGGTGATTCTGGGTCGGCAAGAAAACGCTGCTGCAACATCTGACTTGAAGGGCGTAGCGGCAGGGCGGCGGCAGGTTGTAAACCCGGGATATCACGCAGAAATCGGGTTATTTCAGCGGTAATATCACCGAGATGATTGCGCTGTATCGCGCTGACGATATTCAAATACTGCTGAAAAAGAGCGGCATCCCGAATCACTGGCTGGGTACTGAGCAGGGGCTGTAAACCATATCCGAGCGTCGCCTGGCACCAGTCAGCATCAAGATAGAGCATATGATAACTGCGCGGTATCGAATTCACGGGATTACAACTGTGTGGTGTGGCCGCGTTAATGACAACAATATCCCCGACCTGTAGCTGACAGGCTATCCCGTCAATCACACAGCATGTCCCACCTTCGATAATCGCCCCCAGAGACACCTGTGCATGCTGATGGAGTTTATAGGCATAAGTACTCGCCCATGTTGAACGTAACTCCACCCAGGGCATTTCTGCGCAACGCCAGAAAGACTGATTAATATCGCGAACCTGGGACACTATAGCTCTCCGCTAACCTGATGCAATCTCACCCGTCATAAAGCATACAACGTTACGATAAAGCCAGCGATAACCATCAACCTAAGCAAAAAAAGGTGCGCAAAAGCGCACCAGTCGTCGAGCCATGCTTGGTAGCTTAGGGAGTTAACCCTTGCCTTTTACACTACCAATAAAGGTTTGTCGGGCTGTTTTGGAGCCCAAGTTCTCTGCTTCATTTAACAATTTCAGCGCTTTATCGACATCGCCTGCTTTCACCGCATCTTTAATCGCCTGATTAAAGTAGTTTTCGGTCTCACTTAAAACAGGTGCTGTTGGTTTGGCTGGCGCTGGGCTGGCAGCTGGCGGGTTAGTATTACCGACCACCACTGGTGCCGCGGCGGGTGCGGGTTGTGCCAGACCTACCATAATATTGCCCATGGACTGTTCAGCAACGACTTTAATTTTCAAGTCACCCGTGGGAGTGTGTTTAGCAACGGGATCGGGAATATTAGGGACCGCATTGCCCACACCCATGGCGTAGGCCTTGGCTGGCGCCAGTAAAGTGGTGCTTTTGGCTAATTCATCGCGGGTGGTATAGACCAGCAGATAGATTTGTTTCTGGCCCAGAGCAGGGGTCAGTTTCATTACCCCTTGCAGTCGGTCGTTGATCATGATGCCTGCTTTCTCATAAGTGAAATAGCTGGCAGGATAGTAAGCCGCCGGACGCATCTGTTCGTCTAGCACTAATACACTCGGAGCAAAGAGTGTGTTATCAGACACCAGGCTGCTGAGCGTGATTTCCAGAGAGCCACGATCGGCGGGTATAGCAAAGGCAGCGACAGCGCCCTCAACATTTCCCTGAGCAATATGTGGGCTCTGGGCTGTTAGTTTAACGTCTTGCGTGACGGGTGGCACTAATGGCTGCCAGGGTAACTGTTGTAATGTGCTGGTGCTAATCGTCGGTGCGATAGAAACATTCGCCGGAGAGATGGTCGATGCCGCTTGTACTGCTAAAGGTGCGCTTACTCCCATAGCCAGTACGAGACAGAGTGTCAGAAGATTTTTTTTCATTGTTATACCCTCATACATTGAGCGTCGGCGCTAACGGTGGCCAGGCAAGGTTGGCAAAGTTAACAAATCCGCCGCTATCAAAATAAAACAGCCGTTCCGAAGAACGGCTGCATCACTGCTGTTACCACCAGGCTTCGAACTGTGCACCGAAGGTAAATTCATTATCTTTACCGCGGCTATCGGTCCCAATAGTTCCGTTTTGTGCCACGCCTTTGTATGGGCTGTTATCCACGTTGTTATAGCCCCACTTCTCGTTCCAGTCAGCGTAGGTTACAAACACACGGATTGCCGGACGAGACCAGATGCTGTCGCCAGCCTGCCATTGCTGAGCCAGGGTGATTTTGTACTGATCGTTACGTGAACCGGTACGCTGGGATTTGACGTTGTCATAACCGACTTCCATCAGGGTACTCATGATGTTGGTCCATTTGTACATTGGACGCACGCCTGCGGTGTACCAGGTGGTGCCGTTGCCGTTGTCGCGGTCAATGTCCTGATACATACCGACGTACATCAGATCCCATTTTTCCGCCAGGTTAATAGCACCGTGGTCAAGAACGCGGATCATATGACCGTTGTTATCAATTCTGGAGCCTTCAGGGCGACCGTTGTTGTTGGAGCTCATTGAGTCAGTGGCATACTGAACGGCAAATTTGTTATAGCCACCAAACATGCTTTGGGTATGTTCAACCGTCAGCATCACGCCATCTTTTGAGGCGCCCGGTTCTAACGAGTAGTGTTCTGCAGTATTGGCACGACCATAGTCGACACCGAACTCCAGTGAGCCGCCAGGGTTAGTTTCTAACTCTGCCAGACGGATGTCGTAGACATCATTGATGGTGAACGATGCTTTTGTAATTTTATCGTCAATCCAGGCGTTTGAACCGCCGGATTCGCCGTTACGGGTGACTGCCAGAGATAACTTACCGAAGCCCAGATCAACGTTTTCTAAACCAGCACCAGGGCCTGAAATATCCCAGTAGTAGAAGTCAATCATATGGACATCATGACGCTGATAGAAACGTTTACCCGCCCAGATTGTGGAACCTGGCAGGGCATCGATAAGATCTTTGCCCTGGACATTCAGTTCGCGGAAGCCAGGGGTGACGCCTTCCCAGTCGCCGCGGCTATTGTCGATGGCATAGGCTACGTTAGTATCGAGGAAGAAGCTCTTGTTACCCTCTTTCCACAGCTCCTGACCTAATTTAATTTCGGCATAAGTATTACATTCGTTACCGAGACGGTATTTGCTGGCAGCACCGGTAGTTTGAAAACATTGTTGGTCACCGCCGCTTCCGCTCCAGCCAATACCAGAACGTCCATAACCGTGGAATTCAACAGCCATAGCTTGGGTAGAAAGGACACCAGCGGCAACAGCCAGTGCTATAGGTAACTTGCGCAGAGCAATCATCAGTCATCTCCTGTTATATTTGCCTGTCGGCATACGTACTTAACATTTTTCGTGAACGAGCATCGTGGTAACTAGACGCCCAGCTCCTGGTACAACCGCTTACAGGCAGTGCCATCTTCACGGAACAGATGGCAGCGGTGCAGTGGCAGACCGATGGAAAATGTTGATCCTTCTTCTACAAGCACCACGTCGTTCTGGCGGTAAACCAGGTTCTGACGTATTGCCAGAATTTGAATATGTATTTGGGTTTCATTTCCCAGTTGCTCAACGACTTGAATTTCACCTTCCAGCGTGACCTCAGAGGCACTGCTCGGCAGCAGATGCTCAGGACGGATACCTAAAGACATATTGGCTCCGACCTGAACCTGAGTTCCTTCCACTGGCAGCCAGACTAACTGGCGATTAGGCAGTTCAATCTGAACCTGACGAGGTTCAGTCGCCGTCACTTTAACCGGTAAGAAATTCATTTTTGGCGAACCGATAAAGCCCGCAACAAAGCGGTTGGCAGGGTAGTGGTAAAGCTCTAATGGTTTACCTACCTGCGCAATATTCCCGGCGTCCAGTACGACAATTTTGTCAGCCAGGGTCATGGCTTCGACCTGATCGTGGGTGACATAAATCATGGTTCGTTGCAGACGTTTATGAAGCCGCGAGATCTCAATACGCATCTGCACTCTCAGTGCGGCATCGAGGTTAGAAAGCGGCTCATCAAGTAAAAACACATCAGGTTCTGCTACCAGGGTTCGACCAATGGCGACACGCTGGCGCTGGCCACCGGATAACGCTTTTGGTCTTCTATCCAGTAAATGAGCTAATTGCAGCACTTCAGAGACTTGATTTACTTTTTGATTAATTTCCGCTTTCTTTGCACCGGCCAGCTTCAGGCCGAAAGACATGTTTTCGGCCACTGACAAGTGGGGATAAAGTGCATATGACTGAAACACCATGCCGATGCCGCGTTCAGACGGTGGCACTTCATTCATCCGCTTGCCGCCAATCAGTAACTCGCCGGAGGTGATATCTTCAAGACCGGCAATCATTCGCAGTAGCGTTGATTTTCCGCATCCTGATGGTCCGACAAACACCACAAATTCACCGTCATCGATTTCCAGATTGATGTCTCTGGAAATCACAGCCTCGCCAAAGGCTTTATAAACGCCACTTAGCGTTACATTAGCCATCTGTTACTCCTTCGCTTTCGCAAACAACTTTTCATGTGAACCAGACTGAAGAAAATGGCAGAAGAAAATCCCGATAACGCTTACCGATAATTTTCAGCACCCTGATGATCCTCTTGCAGCGCGCCGTACCGCCATGCAGTAGCAAGGTTGCCCCGGACGACGTCGCGACCTGAGTATAGAGCGACAGGTTACTTAATGCTTACGCGTCCAAGAATTAACAGAACAACATTTTCTTTGGTGGTGGTGTTTCAATGAGGGGGATAGTGCGGGAGAGCGCGCATCAGGTAATCATCCGCGACCATGTTTTTCATGGGGGGAGGAGATGGGAGGATGAAAGGACAGCCTTTATGGGTGGTTGTTCAACGACCAGTACAAATGTGTGATCTGACACGCAAATTTCAACCCACATTGTTGTGCCTTACACCACAGAACAGACCACAGTGTTAACTGGGTCACAATAACTTACGGGGGGGCGTAGAGAGGGGGGGGATGATGGTCAATCAGGTCTGATTCAATATGATGGCGTAATGTTTATGCTGTGTAATAAATTGCACTATAGTCAATATGATAAATTTCTTGTAGCTCAATCTATTGCAACGCCGCCATACCCGCCTCACTGAGTGACTCATCAGCCACCCCGTCTGAAAGCAGACGAAATATTTATCGCTAATGATTCACGAGAAAGTCGGTACCCACAAAATTGGATAAAAGGATTGGATTATGACTCGCAGCTTCAAAAAATCCGGCATAGGTAACACCGCCCGTGTTTTAGCTCTTTCGGCACTCACTTCGCTCGTGCTCTCTTCCTCTGCGTTTGCCAAAATTGAAGAAGGTAAGCTGGTTATCTGGATCAATGGCGATAAAGGCTATAACGGACTGGCTGAGGTTGGTAAGAAATTTGAGCAAGATACCGGGATCAAAGTCTCTATTGAACATCCCGATAAACTGGAAGAAAAATATCCACAAGTGGCGGCAACGGGTGATGGTCCGGATATTATTTTTTGGGCCCATGACCGCTTTGGTGGCTATGCAGAATCAGGCTTACTGGCAGAAATTAATCCCTCAAAAGCTTTCCAGGAAAAACTGTTCCCGTTCACTTGGGACGCGGTTCGCTTTAATGGCAAGTTGATTGGTTATCCGATTGCGGTTGAAGCACTATCTCTGATTTATAACAAAGACCTCATCAAAGACGCACCGAAAACATGGGAAGAAATCCCAGCGCTCGATAAAAAATTACGTGCTGATGGCAAGAGCGCCATCATGTGGAACTTACAAGAACCCTACTTCACCTGGCCGCTTATCGCTGCTGACGGCGGTTATGCCTTCAAATACGAAAACGGAATCTACGATGTGAAAAACGTCGGTGTGAATAATGCTGGCGCGAAAGCGGGCCTGCAATTCCTGGTCGACTTGGTTAAAAATAAACAAATTAGCGCTGATACTGATTATTCCATCGCCGAAGCGGCCTTTAATAAAGGCGATACCGCGATGACCATCAATGGTCCATGGGCCTGGGGTAATCTGGATAAGAGCAAAATCAATTATGGCGTAACTTTACTGCCAACCTTCCACGGTCAGCATTCCAAACCTTTTGTTGGGGTACTGACTGCGGGTATTAATGCCGCCAGCCCGAATAAAGAGCTCGCTACTGAGTTCCTGGAAAACTACCTGTTAACTGACCAGGGTCTGGCAGACGTTAATAAGGACAAACCGCTGGGTGCGGTGGCACTGATTTCCTATCAGGAGCAACTGGCAAAAGACCCACGTATTGCGGCAACCATGGAAAACGCCAAATACGGTGAAATCATGCCGAATATCCCACAAATGGCTGCCTTCTGGTATGCAACTCGTAGTGCGGTATTAAACGCAATCAGTGGCCGTCAAACCGTTGATGCAGCGCTGGACGATGCTGCTGCGCGTATCATCAAAGAGTAGTTTTATCTGACCTCGGGGTACGGTTTTCCGTACCCCGGCAGAACTGGCTTCACCAGACGCGACTTGCAGCAGCCTGATAAGGGCAAGCCACAGGGATGAGATAAGTAACGAGAGCAGCTAACATAGCTGTAATTTCAAGTACCAAGAGTATGAAAGGGACCATTATGCAGTTATCCCACTCCGAGTTTCAAAGCCGTAAAAAGAAAATTGCCTGGTGGCAGAGTGACACACTTAAATGGTCAGTTATCGGCGCATTAAGTCTGTTCACCTGCTACTTGATTATGTTGATGTATGCTCAGGGTGAATATCTTTTTGCCATTGTGACGCTTATTCTGGTGAGTCTGGGGCTGTATGTTTTTGCTAATCGTCGTGCTTATGCCTGGCGTTATGTCTACCCCGGAATTGCCGGGATGGGATTGTTTGTACTGTTCCCATTGATTTGTACCATTGCTATCGCTTTTACCAACTACAGCAGTACCAACCAGCTCACCTTTGAGCGCGCCCAGTCAGTATTAATGGACCGACAGTTCCAGACGGGCCAGACATTTTCCTTTGGTCTTTATCAGGACGTTGACCAATGGCGTTTACAACTCACGTCACCTGATAACGATACTCTATTGATTTCCGACCCTTTCAATTTGAATGAAGGGGGCGAGCAAAAAATAACGGTTGTACCCACCACTGAAGAGCAAACCGGTGAACGCGCTTCTCTGCGGATCATTACTCAAAATCGCCAGGCGCTGAACGGGCTGGTGGCAGTCCTGCCTAATGGCAGTGAACTGCGGATGAGTTCACTGCGTCAGTTTGCTGAGGCCAGTCCGCTCTATACTCTGGCGGAAGATGGTCAGGATTTGATTAATAATCAAACGCACGTTGTCTATCGACCTAATATGGATAGCGGTTTCTATCAGGCAGTCAATGCCCAGGGACAGTGGGAAAACGAGAAACTCAGCCCGGGGTTCACCATCACCATTGGCTGGAAAAACTTCATGCGGGTACTGCAAGATGAAGGGATCCAGAAACCGTTTATTTCTATCTTTGTCTGGACCGTTGTCTTCTCAGTACTGAGTGTTATTTTCACCGTTGCTGTCGGCATGGTACTGGCGTGCCTGGTACAGTGGGAAGCATTGAAAGGCAAAGCTATCTATCGTGTGCTGCTGATCCTGCCTTATGCAGTACCGGCGTTTATTTCAATCTTAATTTTCAAAGGGTTGTTTAACCAAAGCTTTGGTGAGGTCAACGTGATGCTCAACCACTTGTTTGGTATCAAACCTGAGTGGTTCAGCGATCCCTTTACTGCTAAGAGCATGGTGTTAATCGTCAATACCTGGCTTGGTTACCCTTATATGATGATTCTGTGCATGGGATTACTGAAAGCGATCCCTGATGATTTATATGAAGCATCAGCCATGGATGGCGCTGGGCCATTCCAGAACTTTACCCGTATTACTTTCCCGCTATTAATTAAACCTTTAATACCACTGATGATTGCCAGCTTTGCTTTTAACTTTAATAACTTTGTATTGATTCAGTTATTAACTAAAGGTGGTCCGGATATGATTGGCACCAGTACGCCAGCGGGTTATACCGACTTACTGGTCAACTATACCTATCGTGTTGCCTTTGAAGGGGGCGGTGGACAGGACTTTGGACTGGCTGCTGCGATTGCCACACTGATTTTCATTCTGGTAGGCGCTCTGGCGTTACTGAATTTGAAAGCCAGCAAAATGAATTTTGACTAAGGAGGAGATGCAGATGGCCATGGTTCAACCTAAATCCCAGCGTTTGCGTCTGTTCGGAACGCATCTTTTGATGTGGGGCTTTATTGCGATGATTATGTTCCCGCTGCTGATGGTTATCGCCATTTCGCTGCGGCCCGGTAACTTTGCCACCGGTAGCCTGATCCCGGATCAGATATCCTGGGAGCACTGGAAACTGGCACTGGGTTTTAGTGTGACCCATGCTGATGGCACCGTGACCCCACCCCCGTTCCCGGTGCTACTGTGGCTCTGGAACTCGGTTAAAATCGCGGTAATTACTTCGATTGGGATTGTTGCTCTGTCGACAACCTGTGCTTATGCCTTTGCTCGTATGCGTTTTCAGGGCAAAAACACCTTGCTGAAAAGCATGCTGATTTTCCAGATGTTCCCTGCAGTACTGTCATTAGTCGCGTTGTATGCCTTGTTTGACCGTATTGGCCAGTATATGCCGTTTATCGGCTTGAATACGCACGGTGGGGTTATTTTCGCTTATTTGGGTGGGATTGCTTTGTATGTCTGGACGATTAAAGGCTACTTTGAAACCATTGATAACTCACTCGAAGAAGCTGCTGCGCTCGATGGTGCGACGCCATGGCAGGCCTTCAGGCTGGTGCTGTTACCCTTATCAGTACCCATTTTAGCGGTCGTCTTTATTCTGTCATTTATTGCTGCTATCACTGAAGTCCCGGTCGCGTCACTGTTATTACGTGATGTTGAGAGTTACACCCTGGGTGTCGGGATGCAGCAGTATCTTAACCCACAAAACTATTTGTGGGGCGATTTTGCCGCCGCCGCAGTATTGTCTGCGATACCTATCACCGCGGTCTTCCTGCTGGCACAGCGCTGGTTAGTCGGAGGCCTGACTGCTGGCGGAGTGAAAGGTTAACGATTTCTAGTTTCATTATACCACTGCCTAAATTGTATTATTTTCCTTCTGGTACTGTGTCTTTGAGGCGGCCTTCGTGGCCGCCATTTTTATAAAAAAAACCGGTACTCCAAATACAAAAAAACCTCAGTTAAGAGGCTTTTCACTATCGCGTCGGCTGGTCGAAATATGACCGTCATCGCTGACGGCCTTTCCGGCAGTTCCTTCTGCGACCATTGTTATTTATCGAGGTTCGCTGTCATATGGACACGGTCACCGACTCGGGCACTGGTGATGGTGTATTGAGAACCTTGCTGCTCTGCCATCGCAGAAATTTTTGCTTCAGCGCTGTCCAGAGTTGATGAAGTCACGCTGATACTTTGTGCGAAAGCACCCATAGACATCAGAGAAAGAGCGGTAACTGCAACAAAAGTTTTGATGGTTTTCATGGTCATATTCCTGTGTGTCATTATTCATTCGGAGGCGCTGTTGGCCTGATGTAATAATAATAGCGAGTATGATGGTTGAATAAAATCGGAACTATTTGCTTATCTTGTTCAAAATAATAGATGTATTTGGCTGGTGATTATTCAGAAACCTGCTTGAGCTGTCTGCAGTGCCAGAGGGCGAGTCTGTGGCGGAGCCCAAATGCAAAAAAACCTCAGTTAAGAGGCTTTTCACTATCGCGTCGGCTGGTCGAAATATGACCGTCATCGCTGACGGCCTTTCCGGCAGTTCCTTCTGCGACCATTCTTATTTATCGAGGTTCGCTGTCATATGGACACGGTCACCGACTCGGGCACTGGTGATGGTGTATTGAGAACCTTGCTGCTCTGCCATCGCAGAAATTTTTGCTTCAGCGCTGTCCAGAGTTGATGAAGTCACGCTGATACTTTGTGCGAAAGCACCCATAGACATCAGAGAAAGAGCGGTAACTGCAACAAAAGTTTTGATGGTTTTCATGGTCATATTCCTGTGTGTCATTATTCATTCGGAGGCGCTGTTGGCCTGATGTAATAATAATAGCGAGTATGATGGTTGAATAAAATCGGAACTATTTGCTTATCTTGTTCAAAATAATAGATGTATTTGGCTGGTGATTATTCAGAAACCTGCTTGAGCTGTCTGCAGTGCCAGAGGGCGAGTCTGTGGCGGAGCCCAAATGCAAAAAAACCTCAGTTAAGAGGCTTTTCACTATCGCGTCGGCTGGTCGAAATATGACCGTCATCGCTGACGGCCTTTCCGGCAGTTCCTTCTGCGACCATTCTTATTTATCGAGGTTCGCTGTCATATGGACACGGTCACCGACTCGGGCACTGGTGATGGTGTATTGAGAACCTTGCTGCTCTGCCATCGCAGAAATTTTTGCTTCAGCGCTGTCCAGAGTTGATGAAGTCACGCTGATACTTTGTGCGAAAGCACCCATAGACATCAGAGAAAGAGCGGTAACTGCAACAAAAGTTTTGATGGTTTTCATGGTCATATTCCTGTGTGTCATTATTCATTCGGAGGCGCTGTTGGCCTGATGTGATAATAGTAGCGAGTATGATGGTTGAATGAAATCGGAACTATTTGCTCATCTTATTCAAAATAATAGATTGACTGGCGTTGGCGTTATTTGCAGAGACAGGAAAGCAAAGGTGTCAGTAAAATGTTGATCTACAGTCATCCCTGGTCGTTATCGATGACTTGAAACTCGTACTGAGTAAGAGTATTATTTGATCACAAGGGATGAAAGTGAGGTATGGATACTGTTACATTTCATCGAAACACCTATATTTGAACGTCTGATTGATGAGCTTCTTACGGTTGATGAGTATCAAAAGTTTCAGGTTCATTTGCTGGCGGACCCGGATGCCGGGGCAATAATTAGCCATACTGGAGGATGTCGAAAAATACGATGGGCATTACCTGCTAAAGGTAAGAGTGGCGGAATAAGGGTTATTTATTATTACGTTGCCAGAGATGGAGATATTCACTTGCTCTATGTGTACGCTAAATCAGATCAGGGAAATCTGACTGACAAACAGAAAGCGGTGATGAAGCAGTTAGCGCAACAAATTGAGGGCTAAAAATGAAAGATGAAATGTTTGATGAGCTGATTGATAGCATGAAACAGGCTGTTGCCATCCGACGTGGTGAAATAGAACCTGGCCGTGTGACATCTTATCCACTCCCTGATGTTAAGGCGATAAGAGCCTTGGCAGGTATGAAACAGGATGAATTTGCTCAGGCTGTGGGCGTATCACCTTCTCTGGTTCAGAGCTGGGAACAGCGTAAGCGTATCCCACATGGCGTTAGTCTGAAAATGCTGCGGGTTATCGAGAAGCATCCGGATGTATTGCAAATGTTCGTCCAGGCGTAGAGCTGCACGATAAAAGCAGCCGATCCTGAGATCAGCCGATTTTATTTTCTTAAGTCATAACCACTATTGTGGTTAAACATACCCCATCATTTCTAATAAACGCTGCGCCTGCTGTATCGCTTCCTGGCGATGACTGACACCCATTTTTTGATATAAATTACGGATATGCGTTTTAATCGTTGTGGCAGCAACATCCAGTTCACCAGCGATTTGCTCATTACTGTAGCCTGAGTAAATCAGCCCTAAAACTTGCCATTCACGCTGGGTTAATGGGCTGGTGCGAATTAATTCCGGTACCTGCGGGTGAGTCAGCAACTTATCGACAAACACTTCATCAAAATGAGCGAACTTATGCCGGTGATGCTGATTAATATCTTTAAGGATCCGCTGGGCCCGGCGTTGTTCTAACTCAGGTAAGGCATTGAGTTGAATAAGCTGTCGTAGCTGTTGCGCTATGGTCTCACCTTCAATGACAAAGTGACTGATAAAACCCGTGCGGTTGGCTAATGACAGCGACTCAATCAAGGCTTTTTGAGCCTCACTTTTACGGTTAGTTTGCCCATAAAGTATGTTGCTTAATAACAGGTTGCGATTTAAATCGCTGGTTAAACGCAAGCGGCGAGCATTCTCATTGAGTTCGTCGAGAATAACCTCCGCTTCATTATAACGGCCGAGCATAATCTGGATGCGGGCAATATTGCGCCACTGGCCTTGTAAGAAGTGGTTATCAGCCATGCCGGGTTTATCTGCATCACGCAACCAGTTGGCTGCCGCAGCTTTATCGCCGGTCATCTGCCAGTGAATTATCCTGGGTTTGTCGGCATTGGTTGTCCAGTCCTGATGATACTGGCTATCGTATTGCAGCTCCTCGCAGCGCTGAATATACATATTGGCATTATCCAGATCGCCACGCGCAAGAGAACATTTTGCTAGCATCGCCAGACACTGCAACTGTTGGCGTGGATGATAGTTAACCAGTATTTCTATACCCTTACGAGCCGCTTCTTCTGCTTCATCCAGTCTTGACCATGACCACAGTACCTGGGAGCGAATACGCAGCAAGAATTCATGCATTGGCAACTGTTCAAGATGCTGCTCATGAATCAATTCAAAGGCTTTATCCTGAGTCTCATAGGCGGCTTGCAGATAGCCTTGCGCAATCAGGATCTCACTTTGCTGTAATAGCGCCCATAAAGCATAGTGATAGACTTCGTGTCGGCGAGCCATTTGCTCCGTCTGCTGCATCATTGGCAGAGCACGGCTCAGCTCTCCTTTGCAGTGGTGAACTTCCCCGGTAACAGAAGTGGCGACAATTCGGCTATAGAAGTTATCAAACGGCAGTATTTTCAGCGCTTCTGCGGCCAGCTGCTCTGCTTCATCCGGTTTCCCGGCATTAATAGCAACTTGAGCACGCAGCGCATTAAATTCAGCCTGCATAATTTTATCGACCGGAATGTTCCGGTCTTGCATCGCGGATTCAGCATGTTCAAGAAGAGTGTTGACTTCATTATAGCGATGCTGACTTTGTGCCAGCCAGGCTTGCAACAATGCCAGTTCAGAATTTTGTATCAATAAAGAGTAGGGCAGAGCGTTCAGGCATTGTTCCAGCAGAGTCAGTTCACTGTGGTTAAACAGGGTCCAGGCATGCTGTAGCAAGATATCACGCAGCATAGCGACATCACCGGATGCCAGCGCATGATGAATCGCCTCAGCAGGATAGCCCAGTGCCATCCAGCCTTCAGCCGCGGCACGGTGCAATTCCGGAAGCTCGAGAGCCAGTTCCCATTGGCAGCGCTGGCGCAAGAAAGCGGCAAACAGAGGATGAAAACAGAACCACTCACCACTGTCATCCATACGGTGAATAAATAATCCCTGGCGTTCCAGCTCTTCCAGCCGCTGCTGACCATTGTCTTCGCCAGTCAGACGAACAATCAGGGCATCATTCATGGAACGGAGTACTGAGCAACGCAGCAGGAAGATACGAGATCCGCTATCAACCTGATCCAGCACTTCATCGACTAAATAATCTGATAAATGGCTGGCATTGAGCCCGGCCAGGCGTTTTGCTGATTTTTGTGCCGAAGAGTTGGGCTGTTGCGAGGAGAGGGCTATCAACTGTAGCGCTGTTGCCCAGCCTTCAACTTCATCACAGAATCGGCTGCTGTCACCTTGTGCCAGCGGCACGGATAGACGGCGTTCAAAGAACAGCTGTGCTTCCTGATGATTAAATGCCAGTTGTTGCATCCCTAACTCTCGTAACTGATCGCGTACCCGTAAATTAGCAATACCCAGTGGTGGCAAAGTGCGGGAGAGTAGGACTAAAGCTAAATTTTCTGGCTGGTGGCGCAGGAAAAAGCGCATGGCTTCATGAATCGCCTCATTAGTTATCAGATGGTAGTCATCGATAACCAGATAGAGCTGGCCTGGCCAGTCGGACAGTTCAATAAACAATTGCGAAAATAGCGCAGAAAGAGTGGCGTACTGGTGCTTCTGGCTCAGAGCTTCACTTTTACTGCAATGGCCCCCGGTTGCTGACTGAATAGCCGCAATCAGATAGCTGGCAAATCGTTCAGGCTGATTATCACTTTCATCCAGAGAATACCAGCCAAGATCCGCCTGATCGGCTGCCCACTGGGCTACCAGGGTTGTTTTACCATAACCGGCAGGACAGTTTATTAATGTCAGACGGTAGTCTGCAACATCAGATAATTGAACCAGTAAGCGGTCACGTATCACAGTATTTTGTAGCCGTACTGGACGGCTCAGTTTAGATGGGATCAGCATGCTGTGTCCGGTTTGAAATATACCCGTCATTCAAGTTACCTGGGTGTTGTCTGCGTTCAGTCTGGCGAATCACATAGCTGTCTATGTTCAATGCCGGGTTGAGTTTGTCACTACCCAGGTAACTCGAATTATTTAGGGTGTAGATCCGGTGAAAAGACGGTCTGACTCTTATTATGGCAACTTGTAGTGAATTATTACAGGCGCTCATGGGAGTAATTATTCTTAGTGTTATGTTAATTGTCACTGCTAAGGTTGGATGACAACTATATTAATGCAATGAAAATACTGTTTTCTGTATTGGTAAAGTGCTTCAGATCACAGTTTTTAGCTACGCCCTGCGGCTCATCCCCAGCTAAGCCTGTGCCGGGATGATGTTGTTATCTGCGCTCATTGGCAGGATGAATATAAGATTATCCTACTCACAGAATAGAGACCTCCTATGTCACAGCCTATGCTAAAAAAGGACGACTTCCTGGCCGCGCTGACCCGTCAATGGCAGCGTTTTGGTTTAACCTCTGCTCAGCAAATGAATCAGCATCAGTGGTGGGAGGCTGTTAGCGCGGCTTTAGCCGAACAGCTGGCAGCGCAACCAGCACCAGATAACCTTAAGAAAGTACAACGGCACGTTAACTACATTTCAATGGAGTTTTTAATTGGTCGTTTGACTGCCAATAACCTGATTAACCTCGGATGGTATGATCAAGTCGAGAAATTACTCGCTGAACAGCAGGTTAACTTAAGTGACCTACTGGAGCAGGAAACCGATCCGGCGTTAGGTAACGGTGGTTTAGGGCGTCTTGCTGCCTGTTTCTTAGATTCAATGGCAACCGTTGAACAACCGGCTACCGGCTATGGTTTAAATTATCAGTACGGTTTGTTCCGTCAGTCTTTCAGTGAATGTAAACAACAGGAAGCGCCGGATAACTGGCATCGTGAGAGCTATCCATGGTTCCGCCATAATTCGGCCCTGGCTGTGGATGTTGGCTTTGGTGGCAAACTGGAAAAACAAGCCGATGGCCGCCAGCTGTGGCGTCCGGACTTTACTATCCGTGGTGAAGCCTGGGATTTACCAGTACTCGGTTTCCGTAATGGTGTGACTCAGCCATTACGTTTATGGCAGGCAACTCACCAGCACCCGTTTGATTTGACTAAGTTTAATGACGGAAAATTCCTGCTGGCAGAGCAACAGGGTGTTGAAGCTGAAAAACTGACCAAAGTATTATATCCAAATGATAATCATCTGGCAGGTAAGCGTCTGCGGTTGATGCAGCAATATTTCCAGTGTGCTTGTTCTGTTGCCGATATCTTACGCAAACACCACGAGGCTGGGCGTAAATTAGCAGAACTGCCAGACTATGAAGTGATTCAGCTGAACGATACTCACCCGACTATCGCGATTCCAGAAATGCTGCGCGTGCTGCTGGATGAACATCAGTTAGACTGGGACGCTGCCTGGGCCATTACCAGTAAAACCTTCGCTTATACCAACCATACCCTGATGCCTGAAGCACTTGAGTGCTGGGATGAGAAACTGGTTCGTAGCCTGCTGCCACGCCACTTTGCCATCATTAAGCAAATCAACGCCCAGTTTAAGAAACTGGTCGATAAGCAGTGGCCTGGGGATGACAAGGTATGGGCTAAACTGGCCGTTCACCATGACAAGCAAGTGCGCATGGCGAATTTATGTGTCGTCAGCGGTTTCGCTGTCAACGGCGTGGCGCAGCTGCACTCTGATTTGGTGATTAAAGATTTATTCCCTGAATACTATCAATTATGGCCGAATAAGTTCCATAACGTGACCAACGGTATTACCCCGCGTCGCTGGCTGAAGCAATGTAACCCGGCACTTTCTGCCTTGGTGGATGACACACTAAAAGTCGAGTGGGCGAATGATTTAGATGCCTTAGCAGGCCTTGAGTCTTCCGTTACCGATAAAGCTTTTTGTCAGCGTTATCAGCAGATTAAACACGATAATAAAGTGAAGCTGGCTGAGTATGTTAAGCGTGTAATGGACATAACCATTAACCCAGATGCCATCTTTGATGTGCAAATCAAGCGCTTACATGAGTATAAACGTCAGCATTTGAACCTGCTGCACATTCTTTCGCTATACCGTCAAATTCGTGATAACCCGAATATAGACATGGTTCCACGCGTTTTCCTGTTTGGAGCGAAAGCAGCACCAGGTTACTATTTAGCCAAAAATATCATCTATGCTATTAATCAGGCTGCAGAGAAGATCAATAACGATCCTATTGTTAAAGATCGTCTGAAAGTCGTCTTTATTCCAGACTACCGTGTTTCTGTTGCTGAGTTGATGATCCCTGCTGCTGATGTCTCGGAGCAAATTTCAACTGCCGGTAAAGAAGCCTCGGGTACCGGGAATATGAAAATGGCGCTGAATGGGGCATTAACCGTCGGTACGCTGGATGGGGCTAACGTCGAAATTGCGGAGCAAGTGGGTGATGAGAATATCTTTATTTTCGGCAACACTGTTGAGCAAGTAAAAGATATTCTGGCTAAAGGCTACCAGCCAAAAACCTATCTGAAAAATGATGCTCATCTGAAAAGCATTCTCGATGAACTGGCCAGTGGCGCATTTAGCAATGGCGATAAACACGCCTTCGATATGATGCTGCATAGCTTACTGGAAGGGGGCGATCCGTATCTGGTATTAGCTGATTTTGCTTCATATTGCGATGCTCAGAAGCAAGTCGATACTCTGTATCGTGATAAAGATGAATGGACCCGCCGTACTATTCTTAATACTGCTCGGGTCGGCGTATTTAGTTCTGACCGTTCAATTCGCGATTATCAACAGCGGATCTGGCAAGCCAAACGTTAAGGAGAGGACTGCATGGAAAGTCAAGCGCTCAGTCAAGCAGCAACCTTGGCAGGCATATCTGCCAGTTATATTAATGCGCATGGTAAGCGGCAAGATATTTCCTCGGAAACTAAGCTGCAATTATTGGCGGCTATGGGAGGAATTGAGACGTTCCATGAACCTCAGACCGAACAAGCGCCATTACCGAGTGTAAAAGTTTTTACTTTTGGTAGTCCGATACAGTTGCTGATTACGGGTTCTGGCGATTATCAGTGGCAGTTGCACACCGAAAAAGGGGAGTCGTATCAGGGGCGTGTCAGCGCTCAAAAAACGCTAACCTTAGATGCGTCTTTACCACAAGGCTATCACCGTTTAGTACTGGTACAGGGTTTAAAGCAGTGGCAATGTTCGGTCATTATTGCTCCGAAACGTTGCTATGAACCCAATGCTTTACTGACGGGGAAAAAACTTTGGGGGGCATGTGTGCAGCTGTATACCCTGCGTTCTGAACGTAACTGGGGTATTGGTGATTTTGGTGATTTAAACCAGATGCTGGAGCAGGTTGAAGAGCGTGGCGGGGCTTTTATTGGCCTGAATCCCATCCATGCTTTGTATCCTGCGAATCCACAAAGTATCAGTCCTTATAGCCCTTCATCCCGACGCTGGTTGAATGTGATTTATATCGACGTTAATGGCGTGGATGAGTTTCAGCGCAGTGAAGCAGCCCAGGCGTGGTGGCATCAGCCAGAAACACAAACCCGCCTTGCCAGCGCCCGGGACAGTGAATGGGTTGATTACCCGCAAGTGATGGGGCTGAAGTTAGCGGCACTGCGTCTGGCATTTCCGCTATTTATCGCCCGCAAGGCTGAAGATGCCCGGATGCAAGCATTTCTTCAGTTTGTTGCCCAGGGCGGCAGTAGCTTGTACCAGCAAGCGGCATTTGACGCGCTTCATGCGCATTTAAGTCAAAATGACCCCATGATGTGGGGCTGGCCGGTCTGGCCGGAACAATATCGTGATGGTCATAGCGATGCAGTGGCCGATTTCTGCCGGGAGCATGCCCAGGAAGTCAATTTCTACCTGTGGTTACAGTGGCTGGCAGCCAGCCAGTTTGATGACTGTTTCCAGGTCAGCCAGTCGCGCAGTATGCCAGTCGGTTTGTATCGTGACCTGGCTGTCGGCGTGGCAGAAGGCGGCGCTGAAACCTGGTGCGATCGTGAACTGTATTGCCTTAAAGCTTCTGTCGGGGCTCCTCCGGATATTTTAGGACCTTTGGGTCAGAACTGGGGATTACCGCCAATGGATCCGCATGTCATGGAGGCTCGTGCTTATCAGCCTTTTATTGATTTGCTGCGCGCTAATATGACCAGTTGTGGTGCATTACGTATCGACCATGTGATGGCCTTATTACGCCTGTGGTGGATCCCTTACGGCCAGACTGCGGACCAAGGCGCTTATGTTAAATATCCGGTGGACGATCTGTTGGCGATACTGGCTCTGGAAAGCCATCGTCATCACTGCATGGTGATTGGCGAAGACTTAGGAATTGTGCCGACAGAGATTATCAGCAAACTCCGTGACAGTGGGGTGTATTCCTACAAAGTGCTCTATTTTGAGCATGACAGTGAGAATCAGTTCCGTGCGCCACAATCGTATCCGGTGCAAGCCATGGCAACCATCACCACCCACGACTTACCGACACTGCGCGGCTACTGGCAAAGTGATGATTTGACTCTGGGAAATCAACTGGGATTATATCCGGATCAGGAGATACTGGCCCAGCTGTATCTTGACCGAGAGCAATCCAAGCAAGGTTTGCTGGAAGGGCTGCATCGTTATGATTGTGTGCCAGAGAGCGTCGGTCTTAAAGCTTCTTTACTGGAGATGAGTCCAGTGCTTAACCACGGGTTACAGCATTATATTGCTGACAGTGCCAGTGCGTTATTAGGCTTACAGCCTGAAGACTGGCTGGATATGGCTGCCCCGGTCAATATTCCGGGTACCACGGATGAATATCCGAACTGGCGACGTAAACTCACCGTCAGCCTGGAAGAGATGTTTGCTGATAAGCAAGTTAATCACTTACTGCAAGATATTGATAAACGACGTAAGCAGACTTCCGTAGGTTAATCTGCTGCATTTTTAGCTGACAAAGCCAGGCGCTCAGAAAACTGACGGCCTGGCTTTTTTATTCGCTTTCGCAAACAGCCATTTATATAAAAGATTTTATCATTTCCATAAAACCACCTTATCTATTGGTTTTCTTAATGTTATTTTAAATAAATAGCATTCAATCTGTGCCAGAAGGTTTTCATATGTCCCTTAGCCATTTACTTGCACAAACTCGGCCAGCGGTTGAGCAATTAACTCTGGATGCACTCGCTTCGTCTTTTCCGCGTTATATTATTTTTTTTAGCCTGAGTAGCGGTCAGGAACGAGCCTGTACAGAGCAAGTCTGTGGCGACACGCTGGATGAAGTCTGGCTCAAGGGGAGCAAACTCCTTCAGCGCTGGTGTGAGCAAGAGACAAAAACACCTTGCTGGTTGCGGGTTGACGTCGTCAATAATATTGAAGAATTACGCTGGGATAGCCTGCAAAGTAAATTACGCACCACTAAGCGTAACTATTTTCGTTTTGGGCTGAGTTTTAGCGCCACTTTTGAACAGGCTCTGCTTGAACAAGAAATAGCGGCTAATGCGCTCTTATATGTCGGTACTGAAGGGGTTGCTACGCCCAACAGTAAAAATCTGGCCAACTATTCCCGCCAGCGCTTTGGTGTTGAGCTGCAATGGCCTGAAAATCCGGAACAACCCGTCTGGCGTTTTTCCACCCGCAGCGTATTCAGTGATGGACAGCAAGTATGGCCGATTGAGTCTGGTGGCAGGCATTCGGGTTATCGAGCATTGACGTCCTGGCAGGACGAACTTGAACCTATGATTTATTCGGCAAGTGACTATCTTGCCCGTCAGATAAAAAGCTCAGGTCTCTATCATTACGGATGGTTTCCCTGTTTTGACCGGGCTATTCCGACCTACAATACCTTGCGTCATGCCAGCTCAACGTATTCCCTGCTCGAAGGCTGGGAAGTCACGCAGAATAAACAGCAATTCGCTGCGATTGAGCGCGCGCTTCATTCCCTGTCAACCACTCTTATCCATACTTATCGACTTCCCGACGGTAGCGAAGCCGATTTTTTGCATGATACGGATGATGAAATTAAGTTAGGGGGCAATGCCGTCTCTATTCTGGCGATGGCAAAGTACAGTGAACTAACAGGAAACTCGCGCTATCTGGCACAGATGGAGCGTCTGGCTAACGGTATTTGCTTTATGCAGAACGGTGAAACGGGGGGCTTCAGTCATGTGTTAAATACGGGCACCCTCTCCGTGAAGGCAGAGCATCGTATTATCTATTACGATGGCGAGGCGGCTTTTGCTCTGATGCGCCTTTATGGTTTAACCAAAAATCCTCTCTGGCTGGCAAGTGTCGAGCGGGCAATGGACTATTTTATCGCCCAGAAACACTGGCAGGCACATGACCACTGGCTAAGCTATTGCGTTAATGAACTGACGCTTTATCGACCTGAAGAACGTTATTATCAGTTCGGGCTGGATAATGTTCGCGGACATCTCGACTTTGTGCTGAACCGGGTGACAACCTATCCGACCTTGCTGGAATTAATGATGGCGGCGCAGCGTATGATTGTACGCTTACAGGCTGACTCTCAGCACTCCCATCTGTTAGGAGAGTTTAGTCTTGATAAGTTCTATCGCGCCCTGGAATATCGTGCTCGCTATCTGACGAATGGATTTTTTTGGCCTGAACTGGCGATGTTCTTCAAAAAACCCGAAAAAATAGTGGGCAGCTTTTATATCCGTCATCACAGCTATCGAGTACGCATTGATGATGTTGAGCATTATCTTTCCGGTTATATCGCCTACCAAAAATATCTCCAGGGTCGCTTACAAGATAACGTTTTGCCACCTGCCAGTGGTAAGCAACAGCTGGTCTTCCTGGGCAGTAATTTCCGTTATGAAGGCAATGGTATTGAAATCGCAACCATACGACGCTGCGCTTTGTTTATGCGCGAATTAGACGTTAAACCGATGGTGATTATTTCCAGCTGGAATCCTGCTTTAGCCCGAACGGTCTCGGAATTACATCGTGATGGCAGACTACCTGAACAGATTGAGGCCAGAACGGTTTATGACTGGCTGCCTGAGATGCTGGGGCGCGAAGCGTTACAGCCGCTTCCCGAACTCGCCTCAGGAAAATGCATTAAAACCCGTCAGGATAATGCCGGAAATATCAAGGCGCTACGCTATGCTGATGAGCATGGAGATGTCAGTCATGAGGATTTTATCTCCCCACAGACAGGTGTGATCATGCTGCGACGCCTCTACCGTACCGACAAGGGGATAACCACTCTTGATAGTATCCAGCTCTCTTGCGGTGGCAAAATACATGATTATGAAACAGAAGGGGCATTTGCTAGCGCCATGCTGGCTCATAACCTCGATAAAGCAACCACCTGGCATTTTTTGATTGATAAGAATCTGGTCTGGCGAGATTTTGTCTGTTCACAGCCTAAAAACTACTTACATGCCACGATAAGTGCGGTTATTCATTCCACTCACCGCCTCGATAATGGCCACTACAAACAAGCCTACAGGCACCTGTTGCAGGATGAAAAGTTACTCGACCGTTTACTGGTCCTGACTGAACAACAGTGTGATGAATTAGCGCAGGAAATTTCTGCTCCACAGCGGTTACGGACTATCCCTCATCATCTGGATAATAGGTTCAGCTCTCAGAGGCCAGAGAAAACGGCATCACAACGAGTACTGTTTATGGCTCGTTATTCGCCAGAAAAACAGCATCAGCTTTTATTCAGAGCCTTTTCACGGGTGGTGGAAAAACTGCCCGTCGCTGAACTTCATACTTGGGGAACGGGGTCTTTAAAAGAATCGTTATCTCAGTGGGTAAAACAGCACAATCTATCCGATAATATTTTTATACACGGCTTCTCTGCCGAGCTTGCAGAGATCCATCAGCAGTCCGGTTGTTCTGTTTTATGTTCTCATCATGAAGGTTTTTCTCTTTTTGCTCTGGAGTCATTAGGTTATGGTACTCCGCTGGTCAGTTTTGATATCAAATATGGCCCGCGTGATTTGTTAAAAGATTCAGGTGCCGGTCTACTGGTGAAGAATAATGATGAACAGGCTCTTGTTGATGCACTCATCAGTTTATTAACGGATCCCGATAAGCTAAGAGAAATGCAGGAGAATGCTTTCCGTCATGCAAGCCATTACTCTGAAAAATCCATCGCACGGCGCTGGCAGAAATGGTGGCAGGAAGTACAGTGGCTGCACGCGAACGCTACGAGGAAATCTCTCGTAAAATATTCAGTGAATGATCACTGAATTATTACTCTGGGGGATGCAAAATTGAATCAGTATCACTCTGCATGCCAATGGAATGACTGGCTCGCGTGAAATCTCGACCAGATAAACGCATATTCTGGCAACGCTGGCTGACCTTTGGCCTGGTGCTATTACTTGTGTGGTCCCCTCAGTCAGGCCATGGCTGGGATTTCAATACCATTAATGTTCAAAGTTTACAGCTGTATGGTCCGATGTCACCGGCGGCGCAACGTCGTATCAATGAATGGACAGCACTATTTAATGAACCCCATCAGGGTGATATTAAAAAGACGTTAAACCGCGTAAACCATTTTTTTAACTCCCGAATGGATTTTCGTGATGACATTATCGTCTGGGGGCAGCAGGACTACTGGGCAACGCCGATTGAGTTTTTACGCAAAGGCGCGGGAGACTGTGAAGATTATGCGCTGGCGAAATACTTTACCTTACGTGAGTTAGGGGTCCCAGCCAGTGAGTTACGTATTACCTACGTTAAAGCTTTACAGTTGAATCAAGCACATATGGTCGTCGCCTGGTATGCGACGCCTGATGCTATTCCATTGATTCTCGATAATTTAAACACCGCTATATTACCCGCAACCCAGAGAAATGATTTACTCCCGGTGTACTCTTTTAATGAGCAGGGGCTGTGGATACCACAGGCTGGAAAAAATAAACAGGTTGGCGACAGTAAAAAAATTTCTCGCTGGCAAGATCTTCTCACCAAGATGCGTGCAGAAGGATTTGAGATAAATGAATAGGAAGTCGCTATGTCACTTTATAAACAGCTACTAATTGGTATTTGTTTGTTTGCGTTAGTTATTTTCTGCGGCAGTTTCTATGTCACGGTAGAAAACTCACGCGTTCAGTTTCATAACCAGTTGAACGCGCACGCTCAAGATACCGCAACAGCGCTGGGACTTTCTCTCACGACTAATATTGAAGACCCGGTAATGACGGAACTCACGGTTAATTCTATCTTTGATAGTGGCTATTTTTCCCGTATCGAAGTCATTGATATTAATACCGGTAAACCGCTAATAGAGCGCCATAATACGCCGCAAAGTAGCGATGTTCCTGACTGGTTTATACGCCTGGTTGGTCTGGACCCTGGCTTAGGCGAAGCAGTTGTTATGCGTGGCTGGACTCAGGTTGCCCGTGTCGAGGTGGTGAGCCATCCGATATTTATGCTTACGCGACTGTGGGGAAGTGTTGCCGCGAGTTTTCTGATGCTGAGCGCCTGCAGCATCATCTGCGTTCTGGGTGCGAGATTTATGCTGCGCCGCTGTTTGCGACCATTAAATTATATTGTGAAACAGGCGATGGCAATCAGTCAGCGTGAGTTCATTTATCTTCCTGTATTACCAAAAACGCCAGAGTTGCGTCGAGTGGTTGACGCGACGAATATGATGGTGAGTCAGCTGAAAGCCCTGTTTAGTGAACAAGCGGTACGTACGGAAATATTACGCCAGGAAGCTTATAACGATAGCCTGACAGGGCTAAATAACCGACGTGCATTTGATATTCAACTCCAGTCACGTTTAAGTGATGAAGAGCATACATCGGGCCACTTGATTTTATTACGAGTTCAGGATTTGACCGGGCTTAACCAGAGGATTGGTGGGGGACGAACCGATCAACTATTAATTGCTATCGCCGATATCCTGAACGATTTACAACTAGAGTTTTTCCATAATGAAGGTTTTCTTGCCCGTGTTCGTGGGGGGGAATTTGCCATCATTACCTCATCAGTTCTGCCACAAGAAATGGAGGGTCTGGTTGCCAGACTCACTAATCAGCTTAAAACACTTTATGAAACGGGCCAGGGAGATATCACGCCTCTGGCGCATATCGCACAAGTTATTTTTAATACGGGCGATACTCCACATGCCGTTTTATTTAAGGCTGACCAGGCATTAGCGATGGCACAAACAGAGATGAGCTTTTTTGCCAGCAGTCAAATTACTCAGACAGTGGAAAATGATGACGATCTTTATCGCTGGCATAATCGGCTGGAAAATACGCTGGAGAAAAATGATTTCCTGTTATTTTCCCAGCCGGTGTATCAATGCAACAATAATAAAGTTGTTCTGCACCATAAAATTCTCGCCAGGATAAAAACTGAAGAGGGAGAAACTATCCCCGCGGGGCGCTTTATGCCGTGGATCCATCGCCTGGCTCTGAGTCGTCGCATGGATATTGTGATGCTCAGGCAGACTCTTCTGGCTATGGAGAGCAATACTCAACCGATGGCGTTGAGTATTAGTGGCGAAAGTGTTGCCGACGAAGCGAGTATTGATGCCTTATTACAACCGCTAAAAAATGCCAGTCATCTGGCGAATCGGTTGACGCTGGAGCTGGACGAAAATGAGTTACCTGATCCTGAACATGTCAGTATTCTGGTGAAAAAATTAAAAGCATCAGGCTGCCATTTAGGGATCCAGCACTTTGGTGGCCGCTTCCATTTAATTGGCAACTTGCCGCAATGGGGACTGGCGTGGATCAAAGTTGATGGCGGATATATTAGAAATATCGATAAAGAAGAAGACAAAAAACTCTTTATAGAGGCGATTTATTGGGCGACACGGCAGGTGAATCTTCCACTTATTGCCGAACGAGTTGAAACAGCAGGCGAGCTAGCTGTTTTAGAAAAAATGGGGCTATATGGTGCCATGGGGCGTTATTTTAGCGATGCCAGCACTCTCACTAAATAATCATCAGGAGGATCACCATGCTTTTTATTGAACGTGATAGCGATGGCAAAATTGTCCGTGTTGAACATGTTTCATACCCTGAAGCAACTGAACAGTATGAAGAAGTCACCCCTGAAATCACTGAGTGGCTGAAAGTAAATACTCTCCGCTCGGCAACGTTGCTGCTGTTACAGCAAAGTGATACCGAGATGGTCCGTGTACTGGAGGATCTTATCGAAGTGTTGATGAGTAAAGGGATAATCAGTATTACTGACCTACCCTTAGCAGCACAGAATAAACTGCTAAATAGAGCCGAAGCACGCCGTACACTCGGTGGTTTAGAAGACTTGATAGATGATGATGGCGATAGATTAATCTAGTTTCAATTGTTATTTATGTGTTTTAAACAGGGACGTTATTAAAGATTTTGTTCTCAGGATTATCTCTGAATAACTGAATAAGACCTATTTTTTTGCTTGCAGATAATACTGTTAAATTTATTAATGTTGTATTTATTACTGGCACGAATTTTTTTTGAAATGTAAAATATGGAAAATTCTTATTAAATTGATGAAATTTCAATTTATTCAGCTTGTTATGCTGAAATTAAATCGAAAGTAATGCGAATTATTTGTCATTCTGAGTTCAGGCTGGCGAGGGCGTCTGACATATAGCTGTCGCTGGACGCTGAGATAATCATTCGATTTACTGATCAAATTCTAGCACTCTGGCCATCGGGTCATTAGTTATCTTCCCGTCGTCATAGCTTGGGTTAATCGCATTAAATAAATAGGGAACGACTGATCCCATGACTGTGTCGAGCAAAGTTCCAGGGGAAGTATCATGAGCGCCGTAGCAGGAATAATAAAAACAATAATAGGGCAAGTTTTTGCTATTGCTCCTGATGGAAGCCGACGTTTATTGATAGAAGGAGATCGCGTTGTTACCGGTGAGCAAATTATCACTGGCGCAGATGGAGCGGTCTCAATCTCTTTGCCTGATGGTAAGACGCTCGATATAGGCCGAGATCTTCAGTGGGATGGTATTAGAGTCTCACCTGCGGTCCCCACCAGTCTGGATCAAACTGATATTGCTGCATTACAACAGGCCATTGAGGATGGACAGGATCCTACACAAATCCTTGAGGCAACCGCAGCCGGTAACCCGCAACCAGTCGGACAACCAGGCGCGGGTGCGGGTGGCGCACATACCCACGTTGTCCTTGATTTAACCGGCGAAATCATCGATCCCACAGCAGGTTACCCGACGACAGGTCTTGATTTTCCTGATAGCGAACTACGAGAAGAATTGACTCTGTTAGATGATTCCGACTCTGACAGCGATTCAGACTCAGACAGTGATTCCGATTCCGACAGTGACTCGGACTCAGATAGCGACTCCGACTCCGATTCCGATTCCGACAGCGACTCCGATTCAGATTCAGACAGCGACTCCGATTCTGATAGTGACTCGGACTCGGACTCGGACAGTGACTCTGATTCGGACAGCGATTCCGATTCCGACAGCGATTCGGACTCTGACAGTGACTCGGACTCCGACAGCGATTCCGATTCCGATAGTGACTCGGATTCCGATAGCGATTCGGACTCGGACAGTGACTCGGACAGTGATTCGGACTCAGATAGTGACTCTGATTCAGACTCCGACAGCGACTCAGATTCCGATAGCGATTCCGACAGTGATTCGGATTCTGACAGTGACTCGGACTCCGACAGCGATTCCGATTCAGACAGCGACTCCGATTCGGACAGTGACTCGGATTCAGACAGCGATTCCGATTCAGACAGCGATTCGGACTCTGACAGTGACTCCGATTCAGACAGTGATTCCGATTCTGACAGTGACTCGGATTCAGACAGCGATTCCGACTCAGACAGCGACTCAGATTCCGATAGCGATTCCGATTCAGACAGTGATTCGGACTCTGACAGTGACTCGGACTCCGACAGCGATTCAGACTCCGACTCTGACAGCGATTCTGATTCTGATAGCGACTCGGATTCCGATAGTGACTCCGATTCTGACAGTGACTCCGACTCGGACAGCGACTCAGATTCCGATAGTGACTCAGATTCCGATAGTGACTCTGATTCTGACAGTGACTCGGATTCAGACAGTGATTCGGACTCGGACTGTGACTCAGATTCCGACAGCGATTCTGATTCGGACAGCGATTCTGATTCGGACAGCGATTCCGACTCCGACAGCGACTCGGATTCGGACAGTGACTCTGATTCAGACAGCGATTCCGATTCGGATAGCGACTCGGATTCCGACAGTGACTCCGACTCCGATAGTGATTCCGACTCAGACAGCGACTCGGATTCAGACAGCGATTCGGACTCAGACAGTGACTCCGATTCGGATAGCGACTCGGATTCAGACAGCGATTCGGACTCAGACAGTGACTCCGATTCGGATAGCGACTCGGATTCAGACAGCGATTCCGACTCAGATAGTGATTCAGATTCTGATAGCGACTCGGATTCCGATAGCGATTCGGACTCAGACAGTGACTCAGATTCCGACAGCGATTCAGACTCCGACAGCGATTCGGATTCCGATAGTGATTCCGACTCGGACAGCGACTCGGATTCCGACAGTGACTCCGATTCGGACAGCGACTCAGACTCTGACAGCGATTCCGATTCCGACAGCGATTCGGACTCAGACAGTGACTCTGATTCGGACAGCGATTCCGACTCGGACAGTGATTCAGATTCCGACAGCGATTCCGATTCCGATAGCGACTCGGATTCAGACAGTGACTCCGATTCAGACAGTGATTCGGACTCCGATAGTGACTCCGATTCAGACAGTGATTCAGACTCCGACTCAGACAGCGATTCAGACTCCGACTCAGACAGCGACTCGGACTCTGACAGCGATTCCGATTCAGACAGTGACTCGGACTCAGATAGTGATTCAGATTCTGATAGCGACTCGGATTCTGATAGTGATTCAGACTCCGACAGCGACTCTGATTCAGACAGCGATTCAGATTCGGACAGTGACTCGGATTCCGATAGTGATTCCGACTCCGACAGTGACTCGGATTCAGACAGCGACTCCGACAGCGATTCAGACTCCGACAGTGACTCCGACTCGGACAGTGATTCGGACTCAGATAGCGACTCTGATTCCGACTCGGATAGTGATTCCGACTCAGACAGTGACTCTGATTCCGATAGCGACTCCGACTCGGACAGCGACTCAGATTCTGATAGTGACTCGGATTCAGACAGCGATTCGGACTCGGACAGCGATTCCGACTCCGACAGCGACTCCGATTCCGACAGTGACTCCGACTCCGATAGCGATTCAGATTCCGATTCCGACAGTGATTCGGATTCTGACAGTGACTCAGACTCCGACAGCGACTCGGATTCCGACAGCGATTCAGACTCCGACAGCGACTCGGATTCGGATAGCGACTCCGATTCCGACAGTGACTCGGATTCCGACAGTGATTCCGACTCAGACAGTGACTCAGATTCCGATAGCGATTCCGATTCAGACAGTGATTCGGATTCAGACAGCGATTCGGATTCGGATAGCGACTCGGATTCCGACAGTGATTCGGACTCTGACAGCGATTCGGACTCAGACAGTGACTCTGATTCAGACAGCGATTCCGATTCGGATAGCGACTCCGATTCCGACAGTGACTCGGATTCCGATAGCGATTCGGACTCAGACAGTGACTCAGATTCCGACAGCGATTCAGACTCCGACAGCGATTCGGATTCTGACAGTGACTCCGATTCGGACAGCGATTCGGATAGCGACTCGGATTCCGACAGTGATTCGGACTCTGACAGCGACTCGGATTCCGATAGCGATTCGGACTCAGATAGTGACTCAGATTCAGACAGCGATTCGGATTCTGACAGTGACTCGGATTCAGATAGCGACTCTGATTCTGATAGTGACTCCGATTCGGACAGCGATTCGGACTCAGATAGTGACTCTGATTCAGACTCCGACAGCGACTCCGATTCGGACAGTGATTCAGACTCCGACAGCGACTCTGATTCTGATAGCGACTCGGATTCCGATAGCGATTCGGATTCTGACAGTGACTCAGATTCCGACAGCGATTCGGATTCTGACAGTGACTCGGATTCAGATAGTGATTCCGACTCAGACAGCGACTCAGATTCCGATAGCGATTCCGATTCAGACAGTGATTCGGATTCTGACAGTGACTCGGATTCTGACAGTGATTCGGACTCCGACAGCGATTCAGACTCCGACAGCGACTCCGATTCCGACAGTGACTCGGATTCCGACAGTGATTCCGACTCAGACAGTGACTCAGATTCCGATAGCGATTCCGATTCAGACAGTGATTCGGATTCAGACAGCGATTCGGATTCGGATAGCGACTCGGATTCCGACAGTGATTCGGACTCTGACAGCGATTCGGACTCAGACAGTGACTCTGATTCAGACAGCGATTCCGATTCGGATAGCGACTCCGATTCCGACAGTGACTCGGATTCCGATAGCGATTCGGACTCAGACAGTGACTCAGATTCCGACAGCGATTCAGACTCCGACAGCGATTCGGATTCTGACAGCGATTCGGATTCTGACAGTGACTCGGATTCAGATAGCGACTCTGATTCTGATAGTGACTCCGATTCGGACAGCGATTCGGACTCAGATAGTGACTCTGATTCAGACTCCGACAGCGACTCCGATTCGGACAGTGATTCAGACTCCGACAGCGACTCTGATTCTGATAGCGACTCGGATTCCGATAGCGATTCGGATTCTGACAGTGACTCAGATTCCGACAGCGATTCGGATTCTGACAGTGACTCGGATTCAGATAGTGATTCCGACTCAGACAGCGACTCAGATTCCGATAGCGATTCCGATTCAGACAGTGATTCGGATTCTGACAGTGACTCGGATTCTGACAGTGATTCGGACTCCGACAGCGACTCGGATTCCGACAGTGATTCGGACTCAGACAGTGACTCGGATTCTGACAGTGACTCGGACTCCGACAGCGATTCAGACTCAGACAGCGACTCGGATTCCGACAGTGATTCGGACTCAGACAGTGACTCGGATTCTGACAGTGACTCGGACTCCGACAGCGATTCAGACTCAGACAGCGACTCCGATTCTGATAGTGACTCGGATTCAGACAGCGACTCGGATTCGGACAGCGACTCGGATTCCGACTCCGACAGCGACAGCGATTCGGATTCCGATAGTGACTCCGATTCCGATAGTGACTCAGACTCTGACAGCGATTCCGATTCCGACAGCGATTCGGACTCAGACAGTGACTCTGATTCTGATAGCGACTCGGATTCTGATAGTGATTCAGACTCCGACAGCGACTCTGATTCAGACAGCGATTCAGATTCGGACA
>Ga0302347_1000458_pt1 | contig 65177 bp, 59 predicted proteins | sample PhyWR1_FD_202178 | JGI IMG/M metagenome (GOLD analysis project Ga0302347, IMG submission 202178) | Leaf surface microbial communities from wheat plants in UC Gill Tract Community Farm, Albany, California, United States - DLSL W.R1 (v2)... | ecosystem: Host-associated > Plants > Phyllosphere >... | reverse complement strand
AATTGAGGCTTATCTATTTTAAAATTGTTAGCTCTTATAAAACATAGTCTTTGCGCAACTAGATTATCATTTTCATCAAACACAGAAAGTTGTAAAACGCCATCTTTTTCTGTAATATTAGTTGGGATTACATTGGAAATCTGTGAATTGTCTGACTCTATTTTTGCTTTGTAAGCGAGCTGATTATTAATAGTTCCTATAATATGATAATTTTTCAGATTATTGGTTAGCTTAATCGCTTTTAAAACATATTGTATTCCATTTTTTTGAGTGTTAATTTGAAAACTTATACCTTTATCAGAAACCACGGGTAAAGAATTGATTTGCTTATTTCCTTTGTTATCTTCTACAATGACCGTGTAATTTTTGCCAAACTTTGGAGTCATAGAAAAAACAGCAACATTCTCATCTAGATTTTTAAAAGTTGTAATTTTTTCGTCAGGATTATCTTGGTCTATTACATAGCCATTCCAATTCATCAGATTATTATCATTTGAATTTAATCTAACTGCAATTTTGGTCTTACAGTTGTTTACAAATGTTCCACTTTCAGGAAAAGAATTAATAGTCCATTTTTCATTATCTATTAATACCAATTTTTTTTTAGAATCTTGATTATAAATAGGAATTGATTTTATGAAATCCCATCTACTATCAAAATTCGCCATCCAACTTGTGTACGCTCTGATGAAATATACATTTTCTTCCAAATTTTTCTTTAAAGTAAATGAACCTTTTCCTTGACCTTTTTCAATTAAAATATATTTTTTATCAATTAAATTTTTGTTTCTGTCATATAATTCTACAAACAAAGTTTTTGAAATGATAGAAGGAGAATATCCATCAAAAACAAATGAAGTGAAAAAAATATCATCTCCAACAACATATTTTTCTTTATCAAAAAGAATGTAAACTTTTTCTTGTGAATAGTGCTTTTCCAGATTGTCAATTGCGACATCCAAATTATTCTGAGCCTCAATCTGAGAGAATCCAAAAATGAAAGATATGATAATGGCTATTTTTTGCATAAAAATTGACTGTAATTATTTAGGATTGATAAGATAAGTCTAAAATATGGAATATAATTACAGAAAAGGCTTTCAAATTTGAAAGCTTTTTCTGTAATTACTTCACTTCATCATAATAAAGCATCTTATCATCTTTATCAAAACTGATGATGATTATTTCCCGGTTTTTTGCATCATCATTGTTGAAGAATTTTGCTCTTGGTGCCAAACCTCCATCTTCAGAAAGCGTTGGATTCCAATAGAGCGTTTCTCGAGTATCGGTTTTTATTTTCTTGTAAGCATCACCGGTAATATCTGGCAGTTCGAATTCGACAGATTTGTCATAGCCACGCAATACGGTTTTGTTCACTTTTTCACTCGTTTTATCCTCGTCAGAAACCATATTTCCTCTTTTCGTATAGATTGCAATAGCATTGGAGACCAAGCTTCCCGTTTTAATCACTTTCACCATTGCGATGTTGCTTACAGGCAAAGAACTAATCATACTCGCATCCACAGGCATCTCATCCAAGAATAGATTAGCTTGTGAACCACGGATAGATGGTATATAATTTCCAGAATTGTCTATTGTGAAAGTAACGCCAGCCACTCTGCCTTGCAACCATTGCAAAATATTGAATGAAGATTGAGCATCTTTATTATCATTCACAAAATCAAAAATCGTAGCATCCAGACTACTGAATTTTCCGCTGGATAATTCCTTATCCAATTCCGCTTTTTTATCTGCTTTTTTGGCGGTTACTTTTACCTCTTCAATCAAGGTTTCTTCATTGGCTGACTTCAAAGTTTGTTGATTTTTCTTATTCTGAAGTGCTTTTGCAACCACAGAATCATTAGAATTTTGACCAGAATTTACCAATTGGTAATTAGTTGATGGAAGATTACCTTTATAAGGAATATTTGAAACCAAAGATTGAAAACTGATGCTCAAATTGTCACTTTCTGATACTTGCTTTTTATCCTTATTGAGGTAATAAGAAATGGTCAAAGGTTCATCAAAATAAATATTATCCAAATAAATAAATCCACTGTCATCTGTCACAGCTGGAACAAAACTTTTGTCTGAATTCTCAGTTTTCAATAAGAGATTGACACTTTTATTCGGCAAAAAACGACCATTATTAGTCACTTTTCCTTTGAAAGAAAGATTGCTTTGAGGTTTATAAGTGAAGTCCGGAGTTTTCCCAGAGAGAAGAGATTCCCAATCAAAACGTTTCCATTTTTCAGAAATTAACAAAGCATCAAAAGCTTCTGGATCTGCTGTTTTTCCAAAATATTGAGATGGATTGAAAATCAATGAAGTGAAATCTCCGGTTAACCACTTTGCACTGAGTAATGTATTTTCATTTTTACTTTCAGAAGGATGATTCTCTCTTACTAATACTGTATAACTGGTGTAATCTTCATTTGGCTCAATATCAAAGCTGTTGAATGCCCGAGGTTCATTATTCAATGATAAAGCCAAAGTCGGCTCATCAAGATTTAATTTTTTTGGATTGACGAAAAATAATCTTTGTGCTACCGGATTTTGTTTCTCATCAAAAATAGTAATATTTAAAACCGCCGTTTCATCATTGCTCACTTTCGTTGGAATGATGCTGGCAGCATCGTTCGTTGCAGTTTTTATATTCGCTCTGTAAACCATTTGATTATTGATGGTACCAACAATGGAGTAACCTTGCAAACCTTGTGGCAAAGCATTTCCTCTGATTTTATAACTGATTCCTTTTGGGTCATTAACCAATTGAAGATTGATTCCCGAATCAGCAACTGTTGGTAAGGCGATAGTTTGTTTTGTACCTTTATTATCTTCAACAATTACTTTGTAGGTTTTACCGAATTTTGGTGTGATGTTAAAGATGCCAACATTTTTGTCCAAACCTTTGAAAGCAGTTAATTTTTCATTCGGTTTTTCAGAGTCTATAACATAACCACTCCAATTTTCTGGCGGAATACCTTCTGAATAAACTCTCACAGCAAATTTGGTTGGAATATTATCGATAAAAGTTCCACTTTCAGGAAAAGCATTAGCTGTCCATTTTGTGTTTTTGGTTAAGATTAATTTCTGTTCAGAATTTGGATTATAAATCGGAACTTGCTTCATAAAATTAAATTCCTCTGGAAAATTCGCCATCCAAGTTGTGTAAGCCCGGAAGTAGTAGACATCTTCTTTCAAAGCTTCTGTCAATGCGAAAGTACCATCGCCCTCACCATTTTTCAGCGCAATGGTTCTTTTATCAACCAGATTTTTGTTGTGGTCATACAACTCGACAAATAGAGTAGTAGAAATGGTAGAACGACCATAACCGTTAAATACAAAAGATTTGAAATAGATATTATCACCAACGACATAATTGTCTTTATCTAATAGAATGTAGACTTTTTCCTGTGTATAATTTTGTTCCAGATTCTGGATGGCTTTATCTATTTTGTCCTGAGCTTTGAACTGCATCATCCCCACAACATACAGAAAAAATATAAATGATTTTCTCATACTTAAAAGCTTGTAAATTTTAATTTTAAATTCTTTCTGCAAATTAATTAAACAAAAGAAAACCCTCAACATTTGTCGAGGGTTTTATATAAATTTTAACAAGAATCAGATTAGATTCCGTTTACAATTTCATTAAGCGTTGCAGAAGGTCTCATAGCAGAATCAGTTTTGTCAAAATCTGGTCTGTAATAACCGTCGATTTCCTGAGGTTTACCTTGAGAACCAATTAATTCTTCATTGATTTTGCTTTCGTTTTCAGCCAATGCTTTTGCAACAGGCGCAAATTTAGAAGCGATATCACCATCTTTAGTTTGATTTGCCAAAGCTTCAGCCCAATAAGTTGCCAAATAGAAATGTGAACCTCTGTTATCGATGGTTCCTAATTTTCTTCCCGGAGATTTATCTTCAGCTAAGAATTTTGCGTTAGCTTCGTCCAAAGCATCAGCTAAAATCTGAGCTTTTGGATTATTCTGAGTTTGAGCCAAATGCTCCAAAGAAGCCTGCAATGCTAAGAATTCACCTAAAGAATCCCATCTCAAATAACCTTCTTCGATAAATTGCTCGATGTGCTTAGGAGCAGAACCTCCAGCTCCTGTTTCGAACAAGCCACCGCCGTTCATCAATGGAACGATAGACAGCATTTTTGCAGAAGTCCCCAATTCCAAAATAGGGAAAAGGTCGGTCAGGTAATCTCTCAAAACGTTTCCGGAAACAGAGATGGTGTCTTTACCTTCTCTTGCTCTTTTCAGCGTTTCTGTCATTGCATCTTTTACATCAAGAATTCTGATGTCAAGTCCGGTTGTATCGTAATCTTTAAGATATTTTTCAACTTTTTTGATGATTTCTCTGTCGTGTGCTCTGGCTTTATCCAACCAGAAAATTGCAGGCGTATCAGATAATCTTGCTCTGTTAACCGCTAATTTTACCCAATCTTGGATTGGCGCATCTTTGGTCTGACACATTCTGAAGATATCAGATTTCTCAACTTTTTGTTCCAAAAGAACGTTCCCATTTTCGTCAAGAACTTTAAAAGTTCCGTCAGCTTCAGCTTGGAAAGTTTTGTCGTGAGAACCATATTCTTCGGCTTTTTGAGCCATCAATCCAACATTTGGAACAGAACCCATGGTTTTTGGGTCCAATGCTCCGTTTCTCTTCATATCGTCGATTGCAGCCTGGTAGAAACCTGCGTAAGAACGGTCTGGAATAATGGCAACCGTATCTTCTTCAGCACCAACTTTATCCCACATTTTTCCTCCGTTTCTGATTAATGCAGCCATAGATGCATCAACGATGATGTCAGAAGGAACGTGGAAATTCGTGATTCCTTTGTCAGAATTTACCATTGCAACTCTAGGTCCGTTTTCAAGCACTTTATCGATGTCTGCTTTGATTTCTGCTTCTTTTGGAATTCCAGCAATTTTATCGTAAAGGTTTTGTAATCCGTTATTTGGATTGATATCTAGAGATTTGAAAGTCTCAGCATATTTAGTAAACACATCTTTGAAGAAAGTCTCAACAATGGCACCGAAGATAATCGGGTCAGAGATTTTCATCATTGTTGCTTTCAAGTGAGCAGAAAGAAGAACACCTTTTTGTTTTGCCTCTTCAATGGCTTCTTGAACAAACGCTTTCAACGAATTGATATTCAAAACAGAAGAATCAATTACTTCGCCAGCTTTAAGGTTTGCGAAATCTTTCAAAACTTTTTCAGAACCATCATTTCCGAAGAATACGATTTTGAATTTAGAATCATTTTCAACTGTTGTAGAAGTTTCGGTTCCGTAGAAATCTCCCTTGGTCATATGAGCCACATCCGTTTTGCTGTCAGATGCCCAAGCTCCCATTTTGTGTGGATTAGCTTTTGCATAATTTTTAACAGCTTTAGGTGCACGTCTGTCTGAATTTCCTTCTCTAAGAACAGGATTTACGGCAGAACCTAGAACTTTAGCATATTTGGCTTTGATTGCTTTTTCTTCTTCAGTTTTTGGTTCAGCAGGATAATTTGGAACTGCGAAACCTTTAGCTTGTAATTCTGCAATTGCTTCTTCTAATTGAGGTGCAGAAGCAGAAATATTTGGTAATTTAATAATGTTAGCTTCCGGAGTTGTTGCCAATTCGCCCAATTCTGAAAGAGCATCTCCAATTTTTTGCTCATCTGTCAGGAACTCTGGAAAGTTAGCCAGGATTCTCCCTGAAAGTGAAATGTCTTTTGGAACGATGTTAACGTCTGCAACCGATGTAAAAGCCTTAACAATAGGCAAAAAAGAATGTGTTGCAAGCATCGGCGCTTCATCCGTAAGCGTGTAGATAATTTTTGATTTTTCTGACATTATAGTAGTTGATTTTATTTACTGTTTTTTCAAAACATACAAATTTAGGGATTTTTGTTAGATTTGGATAGTGATTTATGACATATCAAGTTAAAAGTTTATTAAAATCGAAGTTTAATTTTGAAAAACAGAACTCAAAAAACTAACTTTGAAGAAAATCTAAAAATAATGTCACAAATTACATTCAAAGGAAGTCCTATCAATACAGTTGGAACTTTACCGGAAGTTGGAACTATCGCTCAAGAGTTCACATTAGTTGGAGCAGATTTATCAGAAAAACATTTGGCCGATTATACTGGCAAAAAAGTATTGTTGAACATCTTCCCAAGCATTGATACTGGTGTTTGTGCCGCTTCTGCAAGAGAGTTTAACAAACAAGCGAGTTCTTTAGAAAACACAGTTGTTATCAACGTTTCCAGAGACCTTCCTTTTGCATTGAACAGGTTTTGCGCTGCTGAAGGACTTGATAATGTAGAGGTTTTGTCGGATTTTAGAGGGAATTTTGGAGAAGATTACGGAGTGACTTTGGATGATTCTCCATTGAGAGGATTGTTGAGTAGAGCAGTTGTTGCTTTGGACGAAAAAGGAACGGTGATCTACACAGAACAAGTTCCGGAAATAGGGCAAGAACCAAATTATGCAGAAGCTGTAAATGCTTTGAAATAATTTTAAAAATAAATCTTCAACATAACGGGAAATCTATTACTTTAGATTTTCCGTTTTTTTATTTTATGGACATTTTAAAAAATATTTACCAGCACCCCGCATTTTCCGAAGAAGATTTGGAATTGATTTTTGAAAAACATGAAAAAATGTTTTTCAAAAAAAACGATTTTTTCCTTAAAGAAAATGAAATTTCCAATGCTTATTATGTATTGGAAAGTGGTGTTGTGCGGTCTTTTGTTTATGACATCGATTCTAATGATATCACGATCAATTTTTTTACAGAATCTGACATTGTCATAGAAGCATCATCTATTTTTCAAAGAATTCCCTCGATAGAAAATATTCAGGCAGAGACGGATTGTGTGGTTTGGAAAATAGATTATGAAGATTTCCAAGAATTATTTTTGACAATTCCAGCATTGGCAGAATGGGGAAGAGCGTGGATGTCTTATCAGCTTTTTTATCTCAAAAACCGTTCGGTGGAAATGATCACCAAATCTGCAACCCAGCGTTATCTGGATTTAATTGAAACTAAATCTGATGTTCTGAAATTTTCACCGCTCAAGAATATCGCTTCTTATCTGGGAATTACGGACACTTCCTTAAGTAGAATAAGGAAAGAAATCGTAAAGAAATAAAAAAACATCAGCTTTGGACTGATGTTTCTGGTATTTGTGAACCGCTATTTTGTTAAATCTTTCACAGCTTGCTTCTGAATTTTCTTATAGACAAAACTTGACATTATGATACTGAATTCATAAAGAATAAGTAACGGCAATGCTGCGGCCATCATGCTTAGAACATCGGCAGGTGTAATAATTGCTGCGACTACCATAATCAGAACAATTGCGTGTCTTCTATAGGTTTTCAGGAATTTTGGTGTCAAAATCCCAATCGATGTCAGGATGTAAACCGCAATAGGAAAAAGGAAAACTATCCCCATTCCCATGGTGACCTGCAAAAATAAGGTCGTGTAATCTGACAGATCAAAAAGCTGAACAATATTGTCCGAAACTTTGAACAGCAAACCAAAATTGATAGCAAACGGCAATATCAGAAAATAACCAGTCAAAACCCCGCACATAAACAGTATCCATATAGAATTGATGTAAAAAATAGAATTCTTCTTTTCATTCGGCATCAAAGCCGGACTTATGAATTTCCATATTTCCCAAACGATATAAGGAAAAGCCAACACAACTCCAGAAAAGATAGAAACCGCCATCATCACATTGAATTGCTGGAACAGTTGTTTCTGCTGAACACTGAATTTTGCTGGCAAAATAAAGCTGTCATTTCCTGTAAACTCTCTTGAAAAATGATTGACAACCCTAAAGGTCAAGAAATCATTCCTCGTCGGTCCGAAAAAAATATGATCCATCACCCAATTGATATTGAAACCAACAACAATCGCCAAAACAACGATTGCCAAAATAGATCTCACCAAATGTGATCTCAGTTCCCCAATATGCCCTAAAAAGGACATTTCTTTTTCTTCACTCATTATTATAAATGATAAATTATGATTGATAAATGATCTCTAACTCGAATCTTTATTCTGTGATCCTGTTTCTTTAATTGATTCCTTCGTCCAACAATGTATGAATATCTATGATGCCATAATATTTTCCATTGTCTGTGACCACCAATTGCCCAATATTATATTCTTTCAAAATTTGCATCGCATCTTTTGCGAGAACATTTTTATCAATGGTCTTCGGATTTTTACTAATGATGTCAGATGCTTTTATTTTGGAAATGTCATCCTGGTCAAGAAGCATTCTTCTGATATCACCATCGGTAATGACACCAATGATATTTTCATTTTCAATAACGACTGTGATCCCATGTTTAGAAGCACTTACAGAAATAATAACATCTCGGATTCCCGATTCCGGAGTAACTTCTGGTTTATTTTTAGAAACAAATTGTTCCACTTTTGCGGTCAGATTTTTACCAAGGCTTCCACCGGGATGAAATTTTGCAAAATCAATATCTTTGAAACCTTTCATTTCCATCAAACAAACTGCCAAAGCATCTCCCAGAGCCATTTGTACAGTTGTAGAACTTGTTGGCGCCAGCTTGTTTGGACAAGCTTCTTTTTCAACGTGAGTATTCAGAATGATATCCGATATTTTTCCCAATTTACTTTCAGGATTTCCTGTCATTCCGATAAGAGCAGAAGAATATTCTTTCAGAAATGGCAAAAGGCTCACAATCTCAGAAGAATTTCCCGAATAAGAAATACAAAGAACAATATCCTGTTTTTGAATCACACCAAGATCACCATGGATGGCTTCCGCAGCATGCAAAAATTGCGAAGGCGTTCCTGTAGAATTAAGCGTTGCGACAATTTTATTGGCAACGTGTGCCGATTTTCCAATTCCTACAATGATCAGTTTACCTTTTGATTCGTTGATCGTGAGAACGCTTTTTATAAAACTGTCATTCAGTCGGTTTCTAAGACTCGTGAGTTCGTTTATTTCTATATCCAGTGCCTGATGGGCAATGGTAATGATTTCTTTTGGATCCAAAATTTTTAAAATGTTTAATTATTTTGTTTAATAATATTTATTTTGTATCTTCACGGTAACATTTTTAAACAGAACAATGAAGTTTTTTAACTTCATTTTTTTATCCATAAACTTAAGGGTTTACTAGTAATGTATAACCTGCAATAAAATGCAAATTTAGCAAACTATATCAAAGGATGGACACAAAAGACATCAACTTATCTGCTGAACTGAAAAAATATTTTGGATTTTCAAAATTCAAAGGTCAGCAAGAGCTAATCATAAATGAACTTTTAAGTAACAAAGATGTATTTGTTTTAATGCCGACTGGTGGTGGAAAATCACTTTGCTATCAGCTACCAGCACTGATTTCTGAAGGAACCGCTATTGTTGTGTCTCCGCTAATTGCATTGATGAAAAACCAAGTAGATGCTGTCAATGGTTTGTCTTCTGATGAAGGTGTGGCGCACGTTCTGAATTCATCTTTGAATAAAACTCAAACCAAACAAGTGATGGACGACATCATTGCTGGAAAAACCAAACTGCTATACGTCGCTCCGGAATCGCTGATCAAAGAAGAATATCTTGAATTTCTAAAAGCGGTCAAAATTTCTTTCGTTGCGATAGATGAAGCGCACTGTATCTCGGAATGGGGACACGATTTCCGCCCGGAATATAGAAATCTAAAAGGGATTATTGATAAAATTGCTGATGTTCCAGTAATTGCTTTGACTGCCACTGCAACTCCTAAAGTTCAGGATGATATCCAAAAAACCTTGGGAATGAACAACGCTTTGGTTTTCAAAGAAAGCTTTAACAGAGCTAATTTGTTTTATGAGATTCGTCCAAAAGTTAATGTAGATAAAGAAATCGTAAGATTCATCAATCAGCATAAAGGAAAATCTGGTATTGTCTATTGCCTTAGCAGAAGAAAAGTTGAAGAATTCGCCCAGCTTTTACAAGTCAATGGGATCAACGCTTTACCTTACCACGCCGGACTTGACCAAAAATTACGAGTTGCCAATCAGGACAAATTTCTGATGGAAGAAGCCGATGTGATCGTGGCAACCATTGCCTTTGGAATGGGAATCGATAAACCAGATGTCAGATTCGTGGTTCATTATGATATTCCGAAATCCCTGGAAAGCTATTACCAAGAAACTGGTCGTGCCGGAAGAGATGGAGGAGAGGGCCATTGCCTTGCTTTTTATGACCCTAAAGATATTGAGAAATTAGAAAAATTCTTGGCCCAGAAACCTGTTTCGGAAAGAGAAATCGGGCTTCAGCTTTTGAATGAAGTGGTGGGTTACGCAGAAACCTCTATGAGCAGAAGGCAATATTTGCTTTATTACTTTGGAGAAATATTTGACCCTGTAAAAGGTGAAGGTGCCAGCATGTGCGATAATTCTCAAAATCCACCCAAACTGAAAGACGCTTCCAAAGATTTGAAAAAAGTCTTGGAAATGATCAAAGTCCTAGGTGAGAAATTCAAAACTAAAGATTTGATATCATTGATTACGGGTAAAGAATCTGCTGTTACCAAATCATATAAATTAGAACAGACCGAATTTTTTGGTTTTGGAAAATCTGAAACTGATAATTATTGGAAATCTATTATCAGACAGGCAACTGTACAGGATTTTCTGAGAAAAGATATCGAAACTTATGGTGTTTTGAAAATTTCTGAAAAAGGAAATGATTTCATCACAGGAAAAAACAAACAAGCCTTTTTAATAGCTGAAGACAGAGAGTATGACTTGGCCCAATCCAAATCAAAAGCAGATAGTGAAAATGTTCAAACCCAAGCCGGAGGTGGATTAGACCAATTATTGTTTGGTCAGCTAAAAGAACTTCGTAAAACGGTTGCTAAAAAACATGGGATTCCTCCGTACACAGTATTTATGGATCCTAGTTTGGAGGATATGACCGTCCAATACCCCATAACAGTAGAAGAAGTAGCTAAAATCTACGGCGTTGGCGAAGGTAAAGCCAGAAAATACGGAAAAGAATTTGCGGATTTTATTAAGAAATATGTTGATGATAATGAGATAGAAAGAACTCAGGATATGGTGATGAAACAAGTGGCGAACAAATCCAGTCACAAAGTTTTCATTATTCAAAATACTGATAAAAAAATTGATTTGGAAGACATCGCCAAAGCTAAAAATCTTTCAATGACGGAACTTCTCTCTGAGATGGAAAGCATCATTTATCAAGGCACAAAACTGAATATCAATTATTATGTTGATGAAAATTTTGATGAAGATATTGTAGAAGAGTTTATGGATTTTATGAAAAATTCAGAAAGCGATAGCATGAAAACATTGCTTGCGGAATATGGCGATGATTTGACAGACGAAGAAGTTAGAATACTCAGAATCAAATTCATTAGCGACGTTGCGAATTAAAATCCAGAAAAATTTGTCAATTCCTATCTGATGATTATAGGGCCAACGAAAACACAGCTTGGTATATTTTCGTTGATAGAAAACCATCGTTTTCTAATCAATCGCATTCTGAATAATCATTCTACAGATTTTCCGGAATTATTATAAAGATGAAAAAATCAATTATTTTCATATTACCAGATTTGGAAACAGGCGGTGCAGAACGCATCGTGACGACTCTTGCAAATCATCTTCCGAGAGACAGATTCTCGCCAGCTATTCTTTTGCTAAGGAAAGAAGGAGCCTATCTTGATCTGCTGAATCCCGATGTCGAAATTATCGATATCAAAACACCAAGGATCAGAAATTCTCTAAAACCTATTTTTCTGGAGATCAAACGAAGAAAACCAGATATTGTGTTTTCTGGTTTTGGGGAAGTGAATGCGTATTTATCTTTATTTATCAAACTTTTTCCAAGAACAAAATTCATTGCAAGAGAAACCAACGTCGTTTCACAGCACGTGACAAGAAAAGACATCAAATTCTTTTACAACTTCTATAATAGCTACGACAAGATCATTGCACAAAGCAGTGACATGGAAACCGATCTGATAAATAATTTCAGCATCAAAAAGGAAAAATTGGTCAAGATCAATAATCCCGTCGATATAGATTTTATTGAAGAAAAATTGAAAGAATCAGAACGTCCTGCAGAATTTTCCCATCAACATAAAAACGTCGTTGCAATAGGAAATCTATCCGCACGAAAAGGTTTCGATAATCTTCTGAAAGTTTTTTCAAGGCTTAAAAATCATAATATATTACTTCATGTTTTAGGCGACGGAAAAGACAAAGAAATGCTTTTACAAATGAAGGAAATGCTTGGTTTGGAGCATGTTATTTTTCATGGTAAGAAAAGCAATCCTTACCAATATCTGAAATTTGCCGATCTTTTCATTCTGTCATCAAGGTACGAAGGCTTTCCAAATGTGCTTTTGGAAGCAGGAACCTGCGGCATCTACTCATTGGCGAACAATTGTCCGGGAGGAATAGACGAGATCATTATCAATCAAATAAATGGTGAGATATCTCAAATAGAAGATTATGATGATTTTGCCGAGAAAATAAAACATGCGGTTCACAAAAATAACGATAAAAACAATATTAAAGAATCTATCAAATCTCGATTTTCCAAAGATATCATTATGAAAAAGTATGAAGATCTGCTTTGGAATTTATAATTATATAATTTATTATCAATGATGAAAAACCTAATTCTTTCCGCAGTTTCGATATTTATTTTTGATTCTTGTAATTCTGTAAAACCCGGCGATTCTACTTTGAATGAAATTGTACCATATAAAGAAGCGAAGAATTATTTTGTAAAAAATACCGTCCTTGCTGCATTGGATGATCCGAAGATAGAGAATCAAGAAGATTTTGACAAGGTTTTCGGAATGGCAGCTACGATGGGAGAGAATGGGAAACCAACGTCAATCGATTTCTCCAAAGAATTTGTAGTCGCTCAAGTAGAAGAACCATCGACTCAAACAATTGAACTGAAACCGATATCAATTAGAAAAAACAGCAATATTCTTGAGATCAAATACAAAAGAATAGTTGGAGAAACCCAATCATACACGTCACAATCTTCAATGATTTTGATTATTGATAAAAAATACTATGCTGATATTAATCTTCAAGAATTACAGTAACTAAATCAATGTAAAATAAAAAATTCCTGAATAATCAATTCAGGAATTTTTGTTTAGCAAGCTCGAAAACTCTTTTATCTATAGGCAATTGAAAAGGATTTTCTCCATCCAGATCAAACCATTCTGTCTTTTCTATACAAGGGTCCAGGATCAATAAATCTTCTTCATTAATGATTTCGGCCAAATAATAGATAGTTATCAACTGCTCATTATCCCGAAATCTGGAAACCAAAAAATCATCTTGTGTATAAAAATGTTCGGTAACTTGGATGTCGAGATTCAGCTCCTCTTGGAATTCCCTTTTCAAACAATCGATTGTGCTTTCCCCGAATTCCAGACCACCTCCAGGCAATTTAGTTAAAAAATCTCCGGCATATTCTTCGTGCAAAGCAAGAATTTTATTATCCTTTATACAGAGCGCATATACGCGGATATTAATTTTGTCTATCATAGTTCGTGATTTGTGAAGCTAAATTTAAGGAAAATTATCTTTTCCAGGCAATCATCATTTCTCTTTTTCCAGGAGGACCTTGTCTTTTTTCTACTTCGAAGCCCAATTCTATCAAGATTCTTCTCACGCTTCCTTTGGAAGAATAAGTGGTGAACAATCCACCGGTTTTCATTTTAGAAGCCACAATCTCTATCAATCCTTTTTCCCAAAGATCAGGCTGGACTCTAGCGCCAAAACAATCAAAATATACAAGGTCAGCAGATGGAATGTTAACCATTTTTATGTTAAAAAAATCGGTTTTAAGTTTGGTAAGCGAAAAAGCTTTGTCCAGATCTACAGATTTTTCCCATTCTGTCTCATGGATTTTCAATGCCATTTTTTTTACGATTTCGTTCGGAAATAATTCAGAATAAGACAATTCCGAAGCTTCTTCAAAAAAAATCGGATATTTTTCTATTCCGAAATAGTTTATTTTTTGATTTTTATTATTTCTCAAATATGCATCAAATGTTACCAAAACGTTAAGACCTGTTCCGAAACCTAACTCTAAAATATTAATTTCCTGATCATTTACTAAATTAAGTCCATTATTAATAAATACATGTACGGCCTCTTGCAAAGCACCATGTTTGGAATGGTAAGTCTCATTCAAATCACTGATTAACAATGTTTTACTACCATCACTTGTTGCAATTAATTCTCTTTTCAAAGTATTTTTTTACAAATTTAAACTAAATTTTGATTTTTAAAAAATTATTATATATTTGTAATACCTCAACAAAAAATTAAAAAATGATAATTCAAAAAACTTCAAACCCAAGAATTTCTACATTTGACCCAACTGATTTTTCATTCGGAAACACTTTCATAGACCATATGATAATTTGCGAATATGAGAACGGAAAATGGGGGGATGTACAACTAGTTCCGTACGGACCTATCGGATTTACCCCGGCAATGATGGGGGTCAATTATGGACAAGCATGTTTTGAAGGAATGAAGGCTTATAAAGATAATGACGGACAAGTCTTTCTTTTCCGCCCAGAAAAGAACTTTGAACGCATTAACAAATCCGCAAAAAGATTGGCAATTCCTGAGATTTCCGAAGAGATCTTTATAGGTGGTCTGAAAGCTCTTGTAGATATAGACAGAGAATGGATTCCGCAAGGAGAAGGCATGTCCTTATATCTAAGACCATTATTGTTCGCCACAGAAGAAGCTTTAAAGGCAAGGATCTCTGAAAAATATATGTTCGCCATCGTTGCAACACCTGCAAAAAGTTATTACACTGCTCCGGTATCAGTGAAAATCTCTGACCATTATTCCAGGGCGGCAAGTGGAGGTGTTGGTGCTGCAAAAGCTGCGGGAAATTATGCCGCTTCTTTCTACCCAACACAATTGGCGATAGAAGAAGGTTACGATCAGATTATCTGGACAGACGACTGTTCCCACGAATATTTCGAAGAAAGCGGGACGATGAATGTTTTTGTAAGAATCAACGATACCATTTACACACCGAAAACATCGGATAAAATTTTAGATGGTGTTACCAGAGATAGCTTTCTGAAACTTGCTGAAAGAAGAGGGATAGATGTGGTAATCGGTGATGTGAAAGTTTCCGATGTGGTAGCTGCACAAAAAAACGGAACATTGAAAGAAGTTTGGGGTGTGGGAACGGCAGTTGTGACAAGCATTTTCCAAGCTTTGGGATACCAGGGGGAACATCTGGAGCTTCCAAAATTAACAGCGGAGGAAAGTTTTGCAGAACAGTTGAAATCTGACCTTGTCAATATCCAAACCAATAACACCGAAGATCCATTCGGATGGAGAGTTTTGGTAGAAGAAAATGTCTATAGTGTATAGAATTAAATAAAAAGTAAATTGAAAAGTGAAAACCGGAAATTATTTTCCGGTTTTTGTTTTAATGATAATTAAGTCTTTTAAAATTCTTATTTTTGCTCAGATTTTTTTGAGACAATCTTATTTGTTTTTTAGAAAAATATTTTTGATCCATGAAAAAAATAGTTTACATAGCATTTTTGGCCATTTTGGGTTCGTGTGTAAAACAGCACCCTGCGCAACATTTGGAAGGTCAGGAGATGACGGAAAATGATCTGGAGATTTCTAAAAACAGAACCAAAGAACTCAATACTCTGGAGAGAACACAGATCCAGGACTGGATCAATGTCCAAGAGGTAAAATATTACCCGATGGGGATGAATTATTGGGTCAATATTCCAAATCTTGAAAGCAAGCATCGCAAAAACAATGGAGAAAAAGTCTCGTACGAATATTACATCTACGATTTTGACAGAACTAAAGTTTACGAAGAACCGGTAGGAAATAAGGATGTGACATTCGGACGCTTCAAAGAAATGGACGCTGTGGAAGATGCGATAAGATATCTGGAAAAAGGAGAGGAAGCAGAACTTCTGATTCCTTCTGTATTGGCTTATGGAACCTACGGAGATAATAAAAAAATAACAAATGACACGCCTTTGATCATTAAGGTAAAAGTATTATAAAACAACGCATATTATAAACAATGAAGAAAATTATAGCACTTTCTATAACATTATTAACATTATTAAATTGTAAAACATTGGAAATAGACAAAGAAGTTTATAAAAGCTTGCCAGACGGGCTTTATGGAAATTTTGTAACAAGCAAGGGAGATATCCTTGTAAAATTTGAAGATGAGAAATCTCCTGTAACCGTTGCCAACTTTGTTGGTCTTGCAGAAGGTAAGATTGAAAATAAATCTAAGAAAAAAGGAGAACCTTTTTATGATGGAACCATCTTCCACAGAGTGATCAAAGATTTTATGATCCAAGGTGGTGATCCACAAGGAACCGGGATGGGAGATCCTGGATACAAATTCGGAGATGAGAAAAATGACCTTCAGCACACAGGAAAAGGGATTTTGTCTATGGCGAATTCTGGACCGAATACCAATGGTTCCCAATTCTTCATTACAGAAGTTGCTACACCTTGGTTAGATGGCAGACACACGATCTTCGGAAAGGTTGTAGGCGGTATGCCTGTTATTGATTCTATCGCTAATGTAGAAAAAGGTGCGCAGGACAAACCTAAAACTGATATTGTTTTGACAAAAGTAGCCGTTTTCGGAAAAGGAGATGCTTACAAACATTACGACGCTGCAAAAATCTTCTCTGAAGGTAAAGCTAAGATCGAGGCCAACAACAAAGCTTATTTAGAAAAAGCAGAAGCAGAAAAAGCTAAGAAATTGGCAGAATTCGCTGCAAACCAAGAGAAACTGGTAAACGAAATGAAAACTGGAATGCAATCAACCGCATCCGGGCTTTACTATAAGATCACTAAAACTTCTACAGGAGCCAACCCAACTCCAGGACAAACAGTGGCTGTGCATTATGCCGGGAAACTGATTGACGGGGAAGAGTTCGACAATTCTTTCAAAAGAGGTCAACCAATTGATATTCCAATTGGCGTAGGTCAGGTGATCAAAGGTTGGGATGAAGGCATCCTTTTGTTAAAAGAAGGTGAAGCGGCAACATTGCTGATCCCACCAGCTTTAGGCTACGGAGAAAGAGGAGCAGGAGGCGTGATCCCGCCAAACTCCTGGTTGGTTTTTGACGTAGAATTGGTAAAAATCGAGAAATAATCTTTTTAGATTAATCATAAAAAGGAGTGAAATTAATTTTTCACTCCTTTTTTTATACTCTAATGATGGACTTTATTCTTGGTGGCTCTTTGTTGATTCATACTTTTTATAGGTAACTTCAAGATCGAAAGCGGAGATTTCTGAGCATAAAAAAAGAGTAAAATTAGTATTCACTCTTTATATCTCGTATGTCAGAAAGACATTTATGCTAATAGTTGGTAGGCTTTTTTAGCTCCTGCCACACAAGCATCGTAATGTTCTTCTGTGATTTTCTCATCGATGATCGATTTGAACTCCTGCCAATACGGACCTGTATTCTCACCGTAAACTCCGAAATAGTTGAACTCCACATTCTCAAATTCTGGATTTCTTTTCAATTGCTTTGCGATGACATTTCCTCCAAGAGTAGAACCTTCCATTACATACAAAGCTCCAAAAGCTTCTGCTTCGTTTTCCAGATTTTGAGTTGGATTTTCGCCTTTCGTTTTAATGTTCAGATTATTCAGATCTACTTTAAGAGCATCAATTTTACTCCTCAGTTCCAACTTCAGTTCTGGATAAGCTTTCAGTTGTTCCTGGATTTGAGGTTCGTATCTGCTGATCAGTTGATAATTATGGATCAAAAGCGTTTTATAATCATCCAGAGTGTAAGATTTGTCGAAGATTTTCTGGGATTGTAATTTAGCTTCGGTATCGTCGTGTTGTTGTTTCGTTTGTTCCTTAAGAAATACTGAAATCATAATTGGGTTTTTGAAATTTTAATATAAATGTTGTTCCTTTTCCACTTTCACTTTCATAGCTTATTTTGCCACCCATTTTCTCCATCAGATGGTGCACGATACTCAGTCCAACACCATTTCCGTGGAATTCTTTCGCATTATTCATCCTGCTGAACACCTTGAACATCTTGCCGGATTCTTTCGCATCTATCCCGATTCCGTTGTCGGATATTCTGTATGTTACAGCATCTTCATAGATCGCTCCAGCGATCTTTACCATAGGTTTTTCTGATCTGGAAGAGTATTTTACGGCATTGCCGATGATATTGATAAAAACCTGATAGACCATCGTTTTGTCTCCCAAAACTCCGGGTGTGTCTTCTATGATTATTTCTGTATCAGGAGAATCAAAGCTGATTTTAGAGTCTTCTGCCAATTTGCTGATCAAAGACTCAACTTCTATTCTTTTCAGCTCGATCTCTGATTTTTTGATCTTGCTAAGTTCCAGAACATTCTTGATCATATCACTCATCACATCTACTTGGGTTATGATACTGTCCAATGTTTTCTGGATATTATCATTGCCTGGAAGTCTTTTTGCGAGTTGTGCATTCAGTTTGATGACGGTTAAAGGCGTGTTCAGATCGTGTGAGATCGTATGGGAAAAAGAATCCAGCTCTTGGTTCAATTCTTTTAATTGATTATTGAGGTCGAGAATCTGAGAAGATTTGGTATGAGAAGCTTTCAGCACAACGGATGTGATCCATTTTGCAGATTCTATCTCCTTTGTTTTCCAAGGTAGAGCAGTATCTTTTACATACTCTTTCCAAACTTCGAAAGATTTTCGTGGCGAGAATTTGATGATCTCTATACCGTCTTTGATTTCAGAAACTGTTCCTTTTTCTGGCTTTCCTGCCCATTTTATTTTCTGACCTTGTTCTTTTCTCATCCAGATCAACATATCAGAAGTATTGTTCCCTAAAACACTGATGATGATCCCACAGCTAATTTCAGAATTGTCCAATTCCAAATTGCTGGTTTTACAAAATGTGTTGGAAATGAAAATATTATCTTCAAAATCCTCGTTATGATCTTTGCTCCAAACGATGATCTTCTCTATATCAGAATGGTTGGGAACACTGCCACTTGTAATAATCTCATTATTGATTTTAATGATCATCCCATCAGCCGCACAGGTATTCATAATATCATCAATATTATTTTCTATGCTTTTCCCAAAATCTTCTTCACTCAAAAGATTTTGGCGGAGCGAAATATTATTAAGATTGATTCTTTGAAATTCTTCTAATGTCTGCAACGACCGACTTGCCGCAAAGGCATTGGAAGATGTCCTTGTCAATGTTTCTACCAGTAATCTGGATTGCAGATCCAGATGTTTCGGTTCAGCATTCTGGCAGGCTACCATTCCCCAAAGTTGGCCATTGACAATAATGGATGTGCTAAAACTCGCTTCTACGTATGCATTTTTCAGGTATTCTCTATGGACAGGAGAGGAGGAGCGTGTTACGCTGTAGGTCAAATCTATATTTTCCTTTGGAATACCTCCAACAATAGGATACGTTTTCCCGGAAACATGGGAGGTTATTCTTACTGGATTTTTAAGATAAAGTGCTCTTGCCTGCGCAGGAATATCGGACTCAGGATAATGAAGATGCAGGTAACTTTCAAGATTTGGCTTTACCGATTCTTCTATCACTTCACCACTACCATCATACAAGAATTGGTAGATCATGGCTCTGTCATAATCTATGATCTTTTGGATCTCATTTAGCAGAACTGTCCAGACATTATCATCATTGGACATTCTCAGAATATTCTGTACCGCAGCATATTCTTTATTGATCTTATGATTTGGAAATACCTTTTCGATTTCAAAAAAAACAATTTCCTTATTGGTATGTATGCTTAATGTGTACTCTATATCTTTAAAATCAATATGCTGTATTGCAAGTTCTTGATTATTGGAATAGTTGTCCCAATTAACATCAATGTTATGATTACTGAAAAATGCCTGAATATCTTTTCCAATAATGGAATGAGAATCTGTAGAGAAAAACTCTAAAATATTTTCACTGTATAGGACGATTTTAGAATTCTGAACGCCAATTAGAAAACCATATTCCTGGACTTCGCCGCAGATATGGATAGGTTCTTGGTCACAATTGATATATTCCTTAGGATACATAGTTGATTATTAATTTGATATACCATTTGTGTTTTAAAGAGTAAATATAGGCATTAAAATTAACAATGGTTAATTTTATTCTTTTGTCAAATATCATAAAGAATAAAATGATATAATACTCTGAATTTCAATGAGATTTTTTTCAATAATTCAGTATATTACAAATAAAAAAGGTGGCAAAATCTTGCCACCTTGATATTAATCAAAAGAAATCTATTTCATATCGTACATGATCAACGCCGTGATCAGTTTTGGTTCTATCAATGTACATTTTGGCGGCATTTTGATCTCTTTATCAGAAATTTTCAGAAGATCTGAAAAGCTGATAGGGTAGATCCCAAAGCCGACTGCATAATCTCCGCTGTCTACTTTTTCTTTTAGTTCAGAAATACCCGTTGTATCAGAAGTTCCTTTTAGATAAGTAATTTTATCGGTATGTTTGGCATTCTCGATTCCTAAAATGTTTTCGAAAATATATTTGTCCACCAAATGATGATCCAGATCATTTTCGTTCCTGTTTTCCTCACGGATGTTATGTTTCACATGCAAGCTGTAAAACTTACCACCAAGATACATGCTGATATGGAATTTTTGAGATGGGAAATAAGGGGCTTCACCTTTTTCGTGGATTTGGAAATCCTGTTTTAGCCTTTCTAGAAAATCCGCTTCAGATAATCCGTTCAGATCTTTAAGAAGACGGTTATAATCGTTGATCTTTATAGATTGATTGGAAACGATAAAACTAAAAACAAAGTTGTAATGCTCTGTTCCATGTGATCTTTTGTATTTGTCTCTCTGTTTTTTGGCATATTCTGCAACAGAACCAATCCTGTGGTGTCCATCCGCAATGTAGAAAGAATCTATCGGATCCAGCACTTCTTTGAACTGCTGTAGTTTCAATCTGTTATCTATTTTCCAGATTTTGTGCTTCACACCTTTATCATCTTTATAGTTGATGATGGGAACGTTTTTCTGCTCATGAGTCATCAATAACTCTACTTTGGAGTTAGAATGATAGGTCAAAAGAACGGGTTCTGCCTGTACACCAACTTTTTCAAGATAATGTGCCATTTTCATCCTCCTTTCCGTGATCGTAGATTCGTGCTTTTTGATTTTGCCTTCCCAGAAATCATCCACACTCACAAGTCCCATCAATCCTCTGAAAGTTGTTTTATCTGGCATTGTCTGTTCATAAAGATAATAGGCAGAATCATCTTGAGTCAATTTTTTTTCCTCAATGAATTCTTCAAAGTTAGATCTGATCTTTCGCAGGTTTCTATCCACATCTTTAGACTTGCTTACCACAGCAGGCTTTATCATTTGAATGTAAGAATCATCTTGCTGAGACTTTTTATTGATCTCTTCCTGAGTGAAGTTATCCAACGAATAAGATGGAAAAACATCCACAAGATCAGGATTGGGTCTGATTCCTCTAAATGGTTTAAATACTGGCATATTTTATAGTTGAGCTTTTATTTTAATAATTTGTTGTGCTAATTCTTCTCCGATCCTGTTTTGCGCATCCATCGTGTTTCCGCCCACGTGTGGAGATAGAGAAAGGGCTGGGTTCATCAGAATCAATACTTCCGGAGTTGGTTCTTTTTCAAAAACATCCAACGCCGCTCCGTACACTCTGCCATTTTCGATAGCATCTAACAGAGCCACTTCATTGATAACACCACCTCTTGCCGTATTAGCAATGAAAACACCTTCTTTCATCATTTCCAATTCTTCGGAATCGATCAGATATCCATCCGTAAGACCTGTATTGAGGCTTATAAAATCAGCGTTTTTTAAAACTTCATCTAAATTTACAGATTTAATTTCGAAATCCAAGGATTGACCATCGAAAAAGCTGAGCTGAATATTCTCAGTTTTTGGAGTTCTGTTATAAGCTAAGATTTTCATTCCCAGAGAAATGCCGATTTTGATCACTTCAATTCCAACATTTCCCATTCCGATAATCCCAAGTGTTTTACCAGAAAGTTCAGTCGCATTATTGAAGGATTTTTTCAACGCATTGAATTGCGTTTCACCTTCCAAAGGCATCAATCTGTTACTTTCATGAAGGAATCTTGCCAATGAAAAGAAATGCGCGAAAACCAATTCTGCAACAGATTTGCAAGAAGCTTTTGGTGTATTGATGATGTAGATTCCTTTATCAATCGCATAATCAACATCAATGTTATCCATCCCGATCCCGCCTCGTCCGATAATTTTAAGGCCCGGACATTCATCAATCAGATTTTGTCTGACCTGAGTGGCGCTTCTTACTAGTAGAACATCAACATGGTTTTCATTGATGAATTTGCTCAGATGTTCCGGAGAAACTCTGGCCTCTAAAACAGTAATGTCTGCTTTCTTCAGAAGCTGAATCCCATTTTCAGAGATTCCATCATTGGCTAATACAATCATTGTTTAATTCAAAAATGCTTTAGTTATTGAGTTTATTAGATTTGTTTGAGTTCAGTTTCAAGGTGTGCTAAGATACGACTTTTTCTCTTGATTAACATTATATTAACAAAAAAACGTCCTGAATTAACAAGGACGTTTCTGATTTATAAGGAGAAAAGCTGATTAAATACTTTTCATTATATCTACTAAAACCTGTACGCTTTCAATTGGCATGGCATTGTAGATACTTGCTCTGTAACCGCCAACACTTCTGTGGCCGTTCAGTCCGCTGATTCCTGCTGCTTTCCAGGCTTTATCAAAAACTTCTTGCTTAGATTCATCTGTCAAAGTGAAAGTGACATTCATAAAAGAACGGTCTTCTACCGCCGCTACACCTTGGAAGTTTGGATTGTTGTCTATTTCATCATAAAGCAATTTAGCTTTTGCATTATTTTTGGCTTCGGCCGCAGCAATTCCGCCGTTTTCTTCTAAAAATTTCAAAGTCAGATAAGAAGCGTAAACTGCAAATACAGGCGGTGTATTGGACATCGATTCTTTATCGATATGAACTGCGTAATCCAAATAAGTAGGAATCTGTCTTCCTGTCTTTCCAAGAATCGATTTTTTAACCACTACCAAAGTTGCTCCAGCCGGGCCCATATTTTTCTGAGCACCTGCATAAATCAAATCAAATTGAGAAAAATCCAATTCTCTGCTGAAAATATCAGAAGACATATCACAAACCAGAAGTGTATCTACTTTTGGGAAGGATTTCATCTGAGTTCCAAAAATCGTATTGTTGGAAGTACAGTGGAAATAATCATATTCTGAACCAACGGTAAAATCTTTTGGAATATAATTATAATTTGATTCTTTGGAAGATGCAACCACATCTACGTTACCAATCATTTTAGCTTCTTTTATTGCGCCTGATGCCCAAGTTCCTGTATTGGTGTACGCAGCTTTTCCGTTCACAGACAAAAGATTGTAAGGAACCATTAAAAATTGAAGACTTGCGCCGCCTTGCAGATACAAAACTTCGTAATCGTCTCCAAGATTCATCAATCTTTTTACAATAGCGCGAGCTTCGTCCATCACCGCTACGAAATCTTTACTTCTGTGCGAAATTTCCAAAAGTGATAAACCGATTCCGTTGAAATCCAGAATGGCCTCTGATGCTTTTTGAAAAACTTCCTGAGGAAGAATACTTGGACCTGCGCTAAAATTATGTTTTTTCATTTATAGTAAGTAATTAGGTTTTAGGTAATAGAATATTATTTACAAGCCAATCGTAGTTATTCGTTGTGAAGGAAAGCTTTTTTCGCCAACAATTCTTCCTCAGTTTCTACATTATCTTCATCGGGAACGCAACAGTCAACAGGGCAAACAGCCGCACACTGTGGCTCCTCGTGAAAACCCTTACATTCGGTACATTTATCTGTTACAATGAAATAATAATCGTCTTCTACAGGCTGTTGTGCAGCATCTGCGTTTACAGAAAGGCCGGAAGAAAGAACCACCATTCCTTTCAGGTCAGTTCCTTCGGACGCTTTCCAGTCTACTGCTCCTTCATAGATGGCGGTGTTCGGACATTCCGGTTCACAGGCGCCACAATTGATACATTCGTCAGTTATCTTGATAGCCATTGCTATTTTATTTTTAATTTTGCACAAAATTACAAAAAAAAAGCCAGCTATGCCGAATGAATACAAAATATCAGGACTCGAAAAGTTAGGAGAATTCATCCAGAATTTCCTTGAAAATGATTATGAACATTACAATGAAAAAGAAGAACGATTGGCTTATCTGATGAAACGTTCTGAAATCGAAAACCCGTGGTTCACTCAAGAGAATCAAATATATAATCTGCAGCAATGGGTGAGTCTGTTCACAAAAGAAAATATTGAGGATTGGTTGTCCAAATATCAATTGTCAAACACATCTAAAAGAGTAGGATTGATATTGGCTGGGAATATTCCGTTGGTTGGCTTTCACGATATTATTTCTGTGGTTTTGAGCAATCATATCCCTGTCATTAAGCTATCTTCCAAAGACCGATTGATGCTGCCTTTCTTATTAGAAATGTGGAATGATTTCTCTAATAATGAAATTGAATTTCACATTGTAGAAAGATTAGAAAATTTCGATGCTGTGATTGCAACGGGAAGTAATAATACAGCCAGATATTTGGAGTATTATTTTAAAAACAGTTTGAGTATCATCAGAAAGAACAGAACATCTGTTGCAGTGTTGAAAGGTGATGAATCTGAGGAAGAATTGCAATTGTTAGCCGATGATATTTTTCGATATTATGGATTAGGCTGCAGAAATGTAACCCGAATCCTGATTCCAAATGATATGAAATTGGATGGCTTGTTTGAGAATTTTATCAATTATAAAGAAGTTATTAATCATAACAAATATGCCAATAATTACGATTACAACAGAGCTGTTTATTTATTAAATCAAGACCAATTCTGGGATAATAATTTTGTGATGCTGAAGGAAGATGAGAAACTCTTCAGTCCGTTATCTGTCATTAATTTTTCACGTTACGAAAACCTGGAGGAGGTAAACAAATTTATAGAATCTAATAAAGACGAAATCCAAACGATTGTTGCCAAGCCAGAGTTAGGGCTAGAATCGATTGGCTTTGGAGAAACGCAGAATCCTTTGTTGGACACATATGCAGATAACGTGGATACGATGGCCTTTTTGAGTGTGATATAGCTTTAAAAGCAATAAAAATGATTAAAAACGGATTTTTTTCAAATCCGTTTTTTTTGTGATTGTATTTTTCAAGATAATAATTTAATATTTTTAACAGTTATTAACGTCTAATTCATTTTTTTTTAGATATTTGTTTGATCTTACATACTACATATTAATGAGTTATCAGTACCAATGTTTGAGATTGAGTATTTTGGACTAATTTACCATGATATAATTATGAATGTAATATATACAATTCTTAATATTAATAGAATATACTGATATGTAGAGATATTATATCTTTGAAATTCTGAACTGTAAAACATTACATCTGTGCCAGATTGCACTAGCTTATGTTTGAATAATATTTAGAATAGAAAATTAACAAACAAGTATTAAACTTTAAAAATAAGAAGATACTTACGAAAAGGCCATCGAATAGCCATCAATAGCAAACATGAAAAAAAAATCTACTTTTATACTATTGTTCCTTTCATCATTTCTATTATGCCAATCTTGGGACTCCAATGAAAATCGTTTCAATAACTCCAATGGAAAGTCAGATGACGAATTATTGTACAAAAAAAATGAAAGCGCTACAAAACAAGATGTCGCCTATATTAAAAATACTATTAACAAAACAGGCTTTTTCTATGATTATTTTAATCAAAAAGAAGATGAGGCTCTAAGCAATAATCAGCAAAGTCCTTCTCTTGGTCCCGGGGCGCCAGGAGAACCATTGCCAATCGACAGATACGAAGTATTTCTTTTTTTAATAGGAATGATATTGATACTGAGCAGTAAAAAAATTAGAAGAATAAATAAGAAATTTATAATAAATAACGATTGAAATTAATTCAGAAAATTGAATTTAAACTACATCTATACTTACAATACAGACAGCTAGTGAAATACAAATCAACGCTGCGAAGAAAAGCAAGTCCGCAATATTTTCCAATCGATTAGAAATACTCTCTTTCGTGGATTTGATTGCCATAAATGATAATGTACAGCTCATCATCAAACAAAATATCGCTCCAACAGTAAACTCGTCCAGATAAGAATGATGACTGAACTTGGCTATTTTCAAGGATGTTATAATTACTAAACAAAATCCCAAAAGATTGGTAGAGGCATTCAGAATATGAGGTGCAGTTTTTTTCATGGTTTAAAAATAGGCATTCAAGGATGATTAATACTTTGAAATCTAAGTTTTTAAAGAATATTATGATTCCTTAAATTTTTCTTTATTCGCATAAAATATCAAATTGATAAAAAATTCATTAAAAAATTTTATATTTGTCAAAACTCTACGTTATGCAATCAACATATATAGAAACTCAGCAAATCTCTTTTCAGGACTTTAAAAATAGTATTTTGGATGACTACCGTTTAGGAAGAATCTCTCGAGAAATGTCCTATTTGGGAAGAAGAGAGGTGCTAACCGGGAAAGCGAAATTCGGGATTTTTGGAGATGGGAAAGAATTGCCACAGTTGGCAATGGCAAAAGTTTTCAAAAATGGAGATTTCCGTTCTGGATATTATCGTGACCAGACTTTTGCTCTGGCAATCGATGCGGTTTCTGTCGAAAGTTTTTTTGCACAATTGTACGCTGATACAAGCGTAGAAAGAGAACCTGCTTCAGCAGGCCGCCAAATGAACGGGCATTACGCAACAAGAAGCCTGAACGCGGACGGAAGCTGGAAAGATCTTACTGCGCAGAAAAATATCTCTTCCGATATTTCTCCCACCGCTGGTCAAATGCCTAGATTATTAGGATTGGCCCAAGCTTCTAAAGTTTATAAATCAGTAAAATTTCAAGGATCTGACAAATTTTCCAAAGATGGAAACGAGGTCGCTTTTGGAACAATTGGAGATGCTTCTACAGCAGAAGGTCATTTCTGGGAAACATTAAATGCGGCTTGTGCATTGCAGGTTCCGATGATTGTTTCTATTTGGGATGATGGATACGGCATTTCTGTTCCAACGCAGAATCAAAGAGCCAAAGCCGATATTTCCGAGATGCTTTCTGGTTTTCAAAGAAAAGATGGCGAGAATCAAGGTTGTGAGATTATCCAAGTCAAGGCTTGGGATTATCCTGCATTGATGGAAGCCTATGCCAAAGCAGAACATTTTGCAAGATATGAGAGTGTTCCAGTGGTAATTCACGTTACGGAAGTTACTCAACCTCAAGGACATTCTACTTCCGGATCTCATGAGCGTTATAAATCTCAAGAAAGGTTGACTTGGGAATCAGAATTTGATGGATTGATAAAATTCAAAGAATGGATATTGGATTACAGTATAGAGATCGAAGGGAATGAAGAATATCTTTCAACCGTAGAAGAATTGGACCAAATAGATTCAGAAGCGAAAAAGCTGGTTAAAGAAGGTCAGAAAAGAGCATGGGAAGCTTATCAGAAAACAATTTCTGATATTAAAAATGAAGTTTTACCATTGGTAGAATCTCTTAAAAATCAATACCCTGAGGTTGAAAATTTAATTCAAAACTTCAATAAAATTATTTCAGTTAGCAAAAAAGATATTTTTCAGTTGGCACGAAAAAGTCTTTTGGTGACAAGGTCTCAAAATTCATCCGAGAGAAATAATTTAAAATCAAAATACGAAGAAATTTTCAAAATTGAAAAATCCAATTATTCTTCACATTTATATTCTGAATCTGCCTGGAAAGCAACTCATATCAAGGAAATAAAACCAGTTTATTCTGATCAATCAGAAGATGTAGACGGAAGAGTCGTAGTAAGAAATAACTTTGATAAAATCTTCGAAAAATATCCCGAAGCTTTGATTTTTGGAGAAGATGCAGGTAATATTGGAGATGTGAATCAAGGTTTGGAAGGTCTTCAGGAAAAGTATGGCGCGGTAAGAATTGCTGATACAGGAATCCGTGAAGCTACAATTCTTGGACAAGGCATTGGAATGGCAATGCGTGGTCTAAGACCAATTGCGGAAATACAATATTTGGACTATATATTATATTGTTTGCAAGGCATGAGCGATGATCTGGCGACTGTGCAGTACAGAACTAAAGGCGGACAAAAAGCACCTGTGATCATTCGAACTAGAGGTCACAGACTAGAAGGTGTTTGGCATTCCGGATCTCCGATGGCAGGGATCATCAATCTTTCTAAAGGCATTAATGTTCTGGTTCCTAGAAGTTTGACAATAGCTGCCGGTTTTTATAATACCATGCTTCAAAGTGATGAGCCAGCTCTTATCGTAGAATGCCTGAATGGTTATCGATTAAAAGAAAAACAGCCAGATAATTTGGGAGAATTCACAGTTCCTGTAGGAAAAATCGAAGTTACAAAACAAGGCTCTGATGTTACTTTGGTCACTTATGGTTCTACTTGGAGAGTGGTAACGGAAGCCGCAAATGAACTCGAAAAATTAGGAATTTCTACGGAAGTTATTGATATCCAGTCATTAATTCCATTTGATTTATCTGGTGAAATTTCTGAAAGTGTAAAGAAGACAAATCGCCTGGTAGTGATCGACGAAGATGTAGAGGGGGGAACATCGGCTTTTATTCTTCAGCAAATCTTGGAGAAACAAAAGGCCTTCAGATATTTGGATTCTGATCCGTTGACCATTTCTGCTGAGAATCATCGTCCCGCTTTTGCTACGGATGGCGATTATTTTAGCAAGCCATCTTCAGAGGATATTGTGGAAAAAATATATGCTATTTTTACGGAATCTGATTCAACTAAATATCCTGCGATTTAATTTTTTTTAAATATAAAATAAACCAAAAAAAACTTTTGAAGATTCTATTTTCAGAAGTTTATTTTTTTCTAGGTCTTCTATAAAATTCCCTTCATTATCATAACGAATCTGGATGCCTTCAAAAGTCGCTTTTCTGTAAGCATAACCTTCCATAAAATCGAGATTGTCCGTCCATTTTTGATTATCCATTCTCCTCATCCATCGGACAAACTCGGATTCAGAGTTTGTTCTGAAACTCTTGTTTCTTTTTATCAATGTATATTTCATGGTTTATTTTTTAACAAATTTATCAATAATAACTGATTATTGTTCATTTAACTACAATTATATTTCAAAGATTTTTTGAAACATAACATTTAATTAACAAATAATAAATCTAATTACTAAATGAGAATGTTAATTAAATTCAATAAAGTTAAATTATGTTAAATATTTTCTTAAATTTATACTGAACACAAATCTTATAGAACCATTTCCAACCTTTTCAGTAAAACCAGCTTCAATATTATAAATCTTAGATTTATGAGGTATATTTTTACACTCTTGTTTATTGTCCTTTTTCAAGGAAATATCTTTTCGCAGAATTCCCAAATGTTCTATGAAGGTTAAGGCGAAATCTACAAATTGCGTTTGTACACCAATTGGAAGTGAAATGAGAATCATAAAAATTATTTCGAAAAAGAAATAACGGTTCAGAAAACGTCTTCTCCAAGGATTTTGATGAAACTCGATTTTCCAAAAAAGGGTTTGAGCGTGGGTGATGAAGTTCAACAATACACCGGAAAAACTAATCATGCTTTCGAATATTATTACCAGCAAAATTACCAATGGACGAATGGAGTAGAAATGGAAATCTTGGAATAAATTATTTTACTTTCAATAATTTTTGAAAGTTTAGGAAATTTAATTATATTTGTACGAGAATTTAATCCAAACGAAAAATGAAACTCGACGAAGCTAAAGAAAAATACATCCAGACCTGGGGAACATTTGCCACAAGTTGGGGAATCAACAGAACTATGGCGCAGGTTCACGCTTTACTTTTGGCAGAAGGAAAACCATTATCAACAGATGAAGTAATGGAAAAATTGGAAATATCCAGAGGAAACGCCAATATGAATCTCCGGAATCTGATGGACTGGGGAATCGTGAAAAAAGAATTGGTAAAAGGCGATAGAAAAGAATATTTCTTTGCTGAAAAAGATGTTTGGTTTCTCTTCAAACAAATTACGAAAGAACGTAGAAAACGTGAAATAGAGCCAGTTGTTGCTTTTCTTGAGGAACTGAAAAATGTAGAAGATGATTCTGATGAAGCAAAAGAATTCATCAAATTAATGGATGATTTTGGGAACGTGACCAACAAAATCAATAATATAATGGATTTGGCGATAAAAAGTGATGACCATTGGCTGGTGGGAAAAATCACTAATTTATTAAAATAGAAAAGGAAGTCAATTTCCTTTTTTATTTCGAATTAAGTTTCAATAATTACTGAAAATATAAAAATTACAATACTATGAAAACGTTTTTTAAAATTGACTTTTATACTCAAATATTAATCTTTTTTGGAATGATTATTTTTTTACAAGGGAAAGATATTGATTTAGGCATCTTAAATCAATTGGGAGTGATATTTTATATAATGCTTTATAGCGCTTTCTTTTATGCACCTATTTTGTCTGTGATTTACATATTTGATATAAAAAAACATTGAAACATTATGAAAACCCTACTATTTAAAATCATAATGTTCTTCCTTTTCAGAACAAACCGACGAACAAAAGGCGATTTCCTCAACCTTTAAAAACAAACATAATGAAAACTTTACAAAACCACATTCTCATTTACGACAACGATTGTCCAATGTGTAACGTCTATTCCAAAGGATTTATAAAAAGTGGAATGCTTGATGAGAACGGAAGAGAAGCATTTTCTGAAATTTCTCCTGAAATCAAAAACAGAATCGATTTCCATCGCTCAAAAAACGAAATCGCATTGATTAACACAAAGAATAATAAAGTAATTTACGGATTAGAAAGCTTGCTAACAATCATTGGGAATTCTTTTCCTACTCTGGAAAGAGTCGCCAGAATAAAACCTTTCCATTGGTTTTTTCAAAGACTCTATAAATTCGTTTCTTACAACAGAAAACAAATCATTCCTTCAGCAAAAGATTTGACAGAGGACAATTGCGTTCCGGATTTCAATCTGAAATACAGAGTTTTCTACCTTGGGTTTGTTTTAATGTTTTCCGCTTATGTTTTAGGATTTTACAATCAGCGTTTGTTTCCGGATTTCAAAAATAATTTTGGCTTAGAATTTTTCATTTGTTGTATGCAAATCGTTTGGCAGAGCGCATTTATGGGCGTTTATCTTAAAGATAGAATTTGGGATTATCTCGGTAATATGATGACAGTTTCTTTGCTTGGAACATTGCTTCTGATTCCTGCTTTGTTCTTCGATTTTAGTCAAATATTTTATTTTATTTACTTCGGAATTGTTGTGTTCATAATGTTTTTGGAACATTTGAGACGATGCAGAATTCTGAAATTCGGGATTGTTCCAACCATTTCCTGGATGATTTTCAGAATCACTTTCGGAGCAGTTCTTTTGTACATTGTATCTAATAATTAAAATCAAACACTATGAAAATAATCATCGCCGGAGGAACTGGTTTTCTTGGAGAAAACTTAGACCAATTTTTCCTCAATAAAAATTACGAAGTCAAAATATTGACAAGAAATCCAAAACGTAAAAATGAAATATTCTGGGATTCCAAAACAATTGGAGATTGGAAAAGTGAATTGGAAAATGCAGATGTTCTCATCAATCTTGCAGGAAAATCTGTTGATTGCAGATATAGTGAAAAGAACAAAAAGGAAATCTACGATTCCAGAATCAACTCAACAAGAGTTTTGCAAAAAGCAATCGACGAATGTCAAAATCCACCAAAAATCTGGCTGAATGCAAGTTCTGCAACAATTTATGTTCATTCAGAAACGCATCTTAACACAGAGAAAAATGGAACTATCGGCGACGATTTCTCAATGAATATCTGCAAATCCTGGGAAAAAGAATTCTTCAAAACAGAAAACCCAAATATTAGAAAAGCTGTGCTCAGAACTTCTATTGTTTTAGGAAAAAACGGTGGTGCTTTTCCAAAATTCAAACAAATCTCAAAGCTTGGATTAGGCGGAAAACAGGGTAGAGGGAACCAAATGATGAGCTGGATTCACATCGATGATTTTTGTGAAGCGGTAAATTTTATTATTGAAAATGAACACCTTAAAGGCGCAATCAATATCACAGCTCCGAAACCTTTGTCTAATGAAAAAATGATGAAACAGCTTCGGGAAAAAATCAAAATTCCATTTGGAATTCCAAGTCCGGTTTGGTTATTGGAAATAGCTGCAATCTTCATCAAAACAGAGACAGAACTGATGTTGAAAAGCAGAAACGTTTATCCTGAAATCTTGGTGGAAAATAGATTCAGGTTTCAATATGATGATTTTGAAAAAGCTGTGAAGAATTTGTAATCTAAAAAAACCATTTTTTGTTAAGTAAGAATTTTAAGCTAAATCGATTTGTGCAGTTTTCAAAGCTTTGAGATAGAAATATTCTGCGCATACGATCGTAAAATATCAATGATTCAAAACACTATATTCTGGATCTTGTATAATATTGATATCAATAACACTTTCAGCATTTTTTATCAATCGTCTGCAATCCGGACTCAGATGTTTTAAGCGGATAATTTTTCCTTGATTTTGGTAACGTTCGGTCAGTTTATTCAGAATATCAATAGCGGACATATCAACCACTCGGCTTTCTTTGAAGTCTATAATCACTTGTTCCGGGTCATTGATGACATCAAATTTTTCTGCAAAAACTGTCGTGGAACCAAAGAATAACGGTCCGAAAATCTCGTAATATTTCACTCCATTTTCGTCAATGTATTTCTTCGCTCTGATTCGTTTTGCACTTTCCCATGCAAAAACCAAAGCAGAAATTATGACACCAATCAAAACAGCCAAAGCCAGATTGTGCAGGAAAACGGTAATCAAGGTCACAACGAGCATTACAAAAATATCAGATTTTGGAAATCTCTTGATTGCTTTGAAACTTGCCCACTCAAACGTTCCTACGGAAACCATAATCATCACGCCAACCAAAGCAGCGATCGGCATTTTTCCAATGATTGGCGCTCCAAAAAGTATGATGAAAAGAATAACAAAAGCAGCGATAATTCCCGATAATCTAGCTCTTGCACCTGCAGAGAGATTCACTAAAGTTTGTGCAATCATAGGACAACCGCCCATGCCTGTAAAGAATCCGTTCAGGATATTGGCAGTTCCTTGTGCAACACATTCTCGGTTGCTGTTTCCTTTGGTATTGGTGATTTCATCAACCAAATTTAAAGTTAACAAACCTTCCGTTAATCCAACGGTTGACATTATTAATGCAAACGGAAAAATGATTTTCAGAACTTCAAAAGACAATTCAACATTCGGAATGTGAAACGGTGGAAAACCGCCTGCAATATTAGCAATGTCATTCACAGTCTTGGTATGAATTCCGAAAATCATTACCAAAGCAAAAGTCACAGCGATCGCCACCAAAGAAGCCGGAATTTTCTTTGTGATTTTTGGAAATATTATTACAACAGAAATTGTCAAAGCAACTAAACCTAACATTATGTATAAAGGATTTCCTGACAGCCACTTTTCCGAACCCTGGATTTTAAACTGATTGATCTGCGACATAAAAATGACAATCGCCAATCCATTTACAAAACCGTACATCACAGATTGTGGAACGAGTCTGATGAATTTCCCCAATTTAAAAATGCCGATAATTATCTGAATTATTCCTGCTAAAACAACGGTTGCGAAAACATATTCGATGCCGTGGGAAATCATCAATGGAATCAAAACAATGACAGTTGCCCCAGCACCTCCAGAAATTAATCCTGGTCTTCCGCCGAGAATTGCGGTAACCAATCCCATTATGAAAGCGGCGTATAATCCTGTCAATGGTGAAAATCCTGCAAGAATAGCAAACGACAAAGATTCCGGGATCATCGTCATTGCAACGGTGAGTCCAGCGAATATTTCGTTTCTGTAATTTACTTTTTGAGAAAAATCAAAAAGGTTGAGAACTTTCTGCATAAAAATTTAAAATGCGAAATTAGGGAGAATTCTGACAGAAAAGTTTATTCAGACAATTTCATTTTCATATAGAAGACCAATCCCAATCCTATCATCACAATTCCAATGCTGAAAGGGAAAATATAATTCAAGCCAAAAGTATCGGCCACACCGCCAATCAACGGACCGGTGACACCCAAAGAAATATCGATGAACAATCCATAGCCAGCCAAAGCTGAACCTTGATTGGAAGAAGGAACTGTTTTCATAGCCATAACGCCTAAAGCAGGGAATATCAATGAAAATCCTAAACCAGTAATTCCTGCGCCTATCAATGCAAAATAAGGATGGTAGGACAGACTAATGATCGTTAAACCAAGCGTTTCCACAGCCAGACATACGATTGCAACATTGATTCCGCCAAATCGATTGATTGCATTGCTGAAAACCAATCTGCCTGCAACAAACAAAACCCCGAAAACAGACAAGCACATTGCGCCGTTTTGCCAATGATAATAATCGTAGTAAAGCGTGATAAATGTAGAAATAGAAGCGAATCCTAATCCGCCTAAAGCCAATCCCAGACCGTAAGGTGCGACCTTGCCCAAAACTTTCCAAAATGAAGTTTGTTCGCCTTCCGACAATTCTCCAGTTTTATTTTCCTTGGTATTTGCTAAAAAGAACCCCAAAATTCCGAGGATGACAATGAGAATCCCTAAACCATAAAAATTGAAATACTTTACAATCGTTACACCCAAAGACGCCCCTAGAGCCAAAGCTCCGTAACAAGCAACACCATTGTAAGAAATAATTTTTGCTGTGTGTTTTTCTCCAAACGTCATTATCGCCCAATTAATGGGACTTGCACCAACCATTCCTTCTGCGCCACCGGTAAAAAGTCTCGTGATAATTAGAAATAATAAACTTATGATAGGAGAAAATCTGAAATAATAAGCCATAATCAATACCAATCCTGTAAAAGCAAAACCCAGCATACTTGCTAAAACAGCTGGTTTCGGACCTTTACTATCAATAATTTTTCCAGAATAAGCCCTCATCAGAAAAGTCATTATGTATTGTAAACTAATCACAATTCCTGCAACCAACATACTAAATCCAAGACCTTTGGTAATAAAAATCGGTAAAACAGATAATGACAATCCGATGATAAAATATCCTATAAACGTGAAAAACACATAGGAAATGATGGAATATGAGAAGTTTTTGCTTTGTTCAATCGTTGCATCCATAACAGTAAAATCAAGGGTGCAAAATTACCTCTTATAATCTTCTCAAAAAGAATCTTTACAGTTAATTAAACAATAATTTTTTATAGATGAAATCAATAATCATCATAAAATACTAGAAAAAACTGTAACTTTCCGCTCTAATATTGTCGATTGAAATTTCTCATCATCATTCCCGCGCACAACGAAGAAAAGAATATTTCTCAATGTTTGGAATCTCTGAAAAAACAGAGTTTCCAAGATTTTTTTTGCATGATTGTGAATGATGGTTCTACGGATAGAACTTTGGAAATTATTACGGAGTTCAGGATTCAGGATGTGAGATTCAAAATTCAGAATTTGGAAACTTCTGAGCATCAACCAGGGGCAAAAGTTGTCAGAACTTTTAACAAAGGTTTGGAATCCGAGGACTGGAAAAACTTTGACGTGATTTGCAAGTACGATGCAGACATCGTTTTTCCTCAAAATTATCTTGAAAAAATTAATAAAGTTTTTGAAACCAATCAAAAAGCTGGAATTGTTTCCGGTCTTGTTTACATCAAAAATTACAAACAAAATCCTGAGATCAAAAATCTTAGAAATCCGAATGAGAATTGGACAGATTTCAGCAATAAAAATCACGATTGGATTTATGAAAATCTGTCCTCCAAAAATCACGTTCGTGGGCCGATAAAAGCTTACAAAAAAGAATGCTTCGAAGATATGAATGGTTTGCGGGCCGTTCTGGGTTGGGACAATCTGGATATTTTGCTGGCTAAAAAAAACAATTGGGAAGTTGTGACCATCAAAGAACTTTGGGTAAAACATTTGCGCCCAACGGCTTACAAATACAAAGACCAGAAAGCAGAAAAACTCGGTCAGTATTTTTACAACATCGGTTTGAGTTTGCCTTTAGCAATGATTTCTTCAGTAAAGTCATCTTTCAAAAACCGTTCTGCAAAAGAGTTTTTCATCACAATCAATTCTTTTCTGAAACAAAAAGAAAAACGAAATCTTAGCCCGGAAGAAATCAAATTTATCCGAAATCTGCGCTGGAAAGAGTTCTTCAAAAACTTCGGCTTATGAATAAAATCGCTTACATAGAACTCGATACGCACGCAGAATTGGCGAATAACTTTTATGAATTGACAAAAGGTTCGAGTGAAATATCTGTTGATTTTTACTTTTCGGAGAAGATTTTCAAATTTTTAGATTTTCACGAAAAAAATATTTTTCTGACCGATTATTCTGAACTTGTGGAAATTCTTGAGCAACAACAATATGATTTGATAATTATCGGGACCGTTCATCGTCATTTCCTTTTCTACAAGGCGATTGTAACAAAATTGAAAACTGCGATTCTGGTTCATAATCTTAATTTCATCAAAGCTTCGAAATGGGAATTGTTCAAAAGCATTTTCAAACAGGATTTTAAATATCGTTTGAAATTATTCCTAAAAGAAGGACTTTTTGAAGCTTCTAAAGTTTATCAAAAATCAAAATATCTTTTGGGGATTGATGAGTTGGTCTCTCACAAAAATAATCTTGAATTTTTACCCATCTATTTCAATCAATTCAGTTATCAAAATTCAGAATCAGAAACAATTAAAATTGTAATTCCTGGAGCAGTTTCGCAAAGCAGGAGAGATTATGATTCGTTTTTTGAAAAGCTAATGGAGTTCGAAAATATCGGAATCGATTATGAAGTTGTTTTCCTTGGAAAAGCTTCAGGCAAAGAATTAAAAAAATTAAATCAAATTTTAAATAAACTTCCTCAATTCATTAAAATTCAGTATTTTGAAGAAAAAATAAAACAGAATATTTTTGATGATTGGATGAAAAAAGCTGATGTTTTATATTGCCCGATTCAAAGAAAAACTGAGTTTTTCTCTGTTGAAGAAATCTACGGTAAGACAAAAGTGAGCGGCAATATTGGCGATGCTATCAAATATGGAAAACCAGCGATATTTCCATCAACATATCCTTCGGATTTAAAATTCATTGTCAAAGAAAAATTAGATCTGCAGGCTCAATTTACAGAAGTTAAAAATCAGAAATTTGATTTTAAATCATATTCTGTAGAAGTTGTTGCGAAAAAAATATCGATATTAGTTGAAGCATTAATCAATAAAAATATTTAGATGAAAAATCATACACTAATAGCAATTATTTCTTTAGCAATCCTCACTTTAACTCATTTGGTCTATCTATTTCCACGCATTGGTTTTTCACAAAATCTTTATATGGTAACAGGAATGTTACAGGTTTTGGCCTACGCCGGATTGACCGCTTTTTTTGTTAAATTATATCAAAAACAGAAATAGTATGAATGAAGAATTTAACGAATTGTTTGATATAAGAGATGAGGAAATAGAAAGTTCTAAAATTCCAGCTCCTAAACAAAATATATTCATTCACAGTTTAATAAGGGCTGTTATCCTGATAGTTACAATAATTGGGGTTTGTGCAATTTTGTTTGTTGCAGCACTGGATGCCAAAATTGAGCTTGGTATTTTGGGAGCTGTGATCATTTTGGGATGGTTTGGAATGATGATATTTGAAACTGTAAGACTTAACAAAAAGAACTGCCGAGAATTGGCGAATTCCAATATCGTTTTGATTATTCTTGCAACGATAATAATTTTAGGTATAACAGCAAATGTCTTATGACAAAGCTATCTCTCCTTCAAAAAACTCTTCTTCAAAACAACTTTTGACCTTCTCAAATGTTTGATGGAATTAAACCTGATTCTCTCATTGTACAAAAACCAACCGCCAATGCAACCAACTGCACTTCCAATTAAAATTTCCAACAATCTCATTTGCAATAGGTAATCAGGATCAAGTGAAGTAGAACTCCCAGTTTCAGCCAAGAGGATTCCCATTGGTGTCAGAAATGTTACAGCTAATGCATAATGTCTTGTGATGAGCATTTCGACGATGATTTGAAGTGTGATGATACAGACACAGATCAGCAAAGGCGAAGTAATGAAAGAGAAAACCAACCAAGCAATTCCAAGTCCGATGGTGGTTCCTATGATCCTGTGCAAGCCACGTTTCCAGATATGGTATTGATTCACGCCCTGCAAGACTGCCAAACTGGAAATAGGAATCCAATAAGGATAATCGAGGTTGAAAAACTCCCCAATGAAAACTGAAACCAACATACAAATCCCGATGATAAAGGATTCTACAAGGTTAACATACGGATTGATATGAAAAGTAGTACGATTTTTACTCGATTCTTTTTTAGAATTCAAAACGCTATAAATCAAACAAATAAGACAAGCATTCACAGTTCCAATTGTGAAAATCCCAATTCTTTTTGGGATCAATTCAGGATTGTGTGGAAGTCCGATCGCCATAGAAGCCATCATTATAAAGAAAAAACTCCCTGGCGGTTTCAGGTTAAAATATCTTGCAATATAATATGCAATTGCCGAAAAAATCCCGAAGACCAAAGACGCAATCCAAAGATTAAAACTAAAAGTCAGCCCCAAACCGTAAGAAATTATCATCCCAAAAGAGCAGACAAACATCTTCATCATCGTCTCGATAAAATTGTTACTGCTGGGAATATAAATGATAACCAAACCTGCCAAACTGGCTGTGAGCGCAGATTTGACGTCGCCTAAAAAGTAACCGAACATCAGCGGAATCCCCACTGCAAGACCGGCCAAAAAAGGAATATGCCAACTTCTTGGCGAAGGTTTCAATTTGAAAAAAGATAGGAATTCCTGTTTGATATATTCTGCGTTCAAAATTACTTTTTATTGAGTCTTAGACAGTTATTAGATTCATTTTTTACGCTTGCAAAATTACCTCATAATTGTTGAAATTCAAATTTATAACGACTGAGAAATTGCATAAAAAACGCTATTTTTGTTATCTTAAAATTTGAGAATAGAATGGATTATCTGAAAGGATTGAATGAGCCTCAGTTAGAAGCAGTTACCACCTTGCAAGGACCGCTGATGGTTTTGGCAGGCGCAGGTTCTGGCAAAACGCGAGTGCTTACGATGAGAATTGCGCATCTGATCACGAATGGAGTAGACCCTTTCAATATTTTGTCTTTGACTTTTACCAACAAAGCGGCGAAGGAAATGAAGGAACGTATCGCAAAACTCGTCGGCGACAGCAATGCACGTTCGCTTTGGATGGGAACTTTCCACTCGGTTTTTGCGAGGATTTTGCGGAGCGAAGGTCATCATCTCGGTTATCCGTCCAATTTCACGATTTATGATATGCAAGATGCTCTGAATGTGATGAAAAAGGTCATCAAGGATATGAACATAGATTCGGATATTTATAAAGCCAAGAAAGTTTTATCGAGGATTTCTCAGTACAAAAATAATCTCATCACAGTAAACGCGTATTTCAATAATCCGGAACTGATGGAGGCTGACGAGAAAGCGAATATGAAACACATCGGCAATATTTACAGAAAATATGTTGAAGCATGTTTCAAAAATGGCGCAATGGATTTTGATGATTTATTATTGAAAACCAACGAATTACTGACTCGTTTCCCTGAAGTTTTAGCAAAATACCAAGACAGATTTAGGTATATCCTGGTTGATGAGTACCAAGATACAAACCATTCTCAGTATTTGATTGTCAAAGCTTTAGCTTCGAAATTTGAAAATATTTGTGTGGTTGGAGACGATGCACAATCGATTTATTCTTTCCGTGGTGCTAATATTCATAACATTCTGAATTTCAAAAAGGATTATCCAGATGCGATGACGGTTTCCTTGGAACAAAATTACCGTTCGACCCAAAATATTGTGGACGCGGCGAATGTTGTGATTTCTAAAAACTTACAGCAATTCAAAAAAAATGTTTTCAGTGAAAATGAAGTCGGGGACAAAATAAAAATTTACCGCAGTCTTTCTGATGCGGACGAAGCGAATTTCGTTTCTGCTAATATTTACGAATTACATAACACGCAACAACGTCATTTCTCGGATTTTGCGATTCTTTACAGAACCAATTCCCAAACGAGAGCCTTTGAAGATGCGCTTAGAAAGAAGAATATTCCGTACAAAGTGTATGGCGGGTTATCTTTCTACCAAAGGAAAGAAGTAAAAGATTTGGTAGCTTATCTTAGAATTTTGGTTAATGAAAACGATTCTGAAGCTTTATCAAGAATCATCAATTATCCGGCAAGAGGAATTGGGGAAACGACTCAGAATAAATTGGTTGTTTTCGCAGATTCCCAAAATGTTCCTGTTGCTCAGGTTCTTGATAATCTTGGTTTTTATGCACCGCAATTAGGACTTAATAATGGAATTTTAACTAAGTTAGGCGATTTTTGGTCGATGATAAAAGCCTTCCAAGTGATGTTGAAAACAGACAATGTTTACGATGTTGCAATGGAAGTGGCGAAACGAAGCGGTTTGATCAAGTTTTTAAAAGAAGACGCAACGCCAGAAGGTATTTCCAGAGTAGAGAATATCCAGGAATTGCTGAACTCCATGCAAGGTTTCATCGAGGAGCAAATACAGATTGAAGGTGGCGACCCAAGTTTGTCCAATTTTATGGAAAATATTGCCTTGTCGTCTGATACTCAAAATGATAAAGATGATGATAAAGATAAAGTTTCGTTGATGACCATTCACTTGTCCAAAGGTTTGGAATTTCCTGTGGTTCATTTAGTTGGGCTAGAGGAAAATCTTTTTCCAAGCTTTATGAGTTCATCCACAAGAGAAGAATTGGAGGAAGAAAGACGTTTGTTTTATGTCGCATTAACAAGAGCTGAGAAGCAGGTTTTCTTTACTTATGCTGTTTCAAGATTTCAATGGGGAAAAATTACGGATGCAGAACCTTCCAGATTCTTAAGTGAAATTGATTCAAAATATGTGGAAATGATTAATCCTGTAACCGAATTGAAATTCATCAACCGTTCCGGAATCGATTCTAATATTTTTGATGATGCACCTTCAGAACCTAGATTTTTTAAAAAGAAAGAAGAAAAGAAAACGTTGGAACGCAATATTAATGCGCCAGTTCCAAAACAATTAAAACCAATTGCAACCGCAAGAATTATTAATCCAAGTGGTTCATCTTCAGAAGACATAGAAGTGGGAGATAATGTAAGACACGACCGTTTTGGTGTTGGAAAAGTAGAATTTTTGGATGGAACTGACCCACAAAATATAAAAGCAAAAGTAATTTTCGCCAACGAAGGCGAGAAAAATCTTATCTTGAAATTCGCTAAATTAACTAAGATTTAGAAAGAAGAAAGATTCAAAATGATGATTTTTTATTCTCACAGATTTTTTAAATCAAGCAAATTTTAATAAAATAAATCTGGGAAATCTATTTAATCAGCGAGAGAAATTGACTTTAAATATTTAAAATAATAAGCTAAAAGCAATTCGCCATAAGCCAAACGCAAAACTATGATTCGAGCAAAAAACATACATAAATTCTACGGGACTTTGGAAGTTCTGAAAGGTGTAGATATCCACATTAAATCTGGCGAAGTCATTTCAATCGTTGGAGAATCCGGAGCCGGAAAATCGACTTTACTTCAGATTTTAGGAACACTTGATAATCCTTCGGACATTGATAAATTTGGAACAGATATCAGTTTGGATGGTAATTCTTTCCTTAAAATGAAAGACAAAGAATTATCCAAATTCCGAAATAAAAATATTGGTTTTGTTTTTCAGAATCATCAATTGTTACCAGAATTCACAGCTTTGGAAAACGTTTTGTTGCCCACAAGAATTGGTGGAATTGCTGAAAAAGAAGTCATTGAAAAAGCGCATTCTCTTTTCGAAGATTTGAACATCGCCAGCCGATTGCATCACAAACCAACAGAATTATCTGGCGGAGAGGCGCAGAGAGTTGCGGTTGCCAGAGCATTGATTAATTCGCCAAAAATTATTTTTGCCGACGAGCCAACAGGAAACCTAGATTCCAAAAATGCTGATGCACTTCATCAGTTATTTTTTGATTTGAGAGATAAATATCATCAGACTTTCGTGATTGTCACGCATAATTCTGTTTTGGCAGAAAGTACGGATAGAAAGTTGGTTATGAAGGATGGGCAGATTGTTTTGTGATTTATTAATTGAGAAATATTATTTTTTCTAATTATTCGTTTAGATTGACAAACACATTTTCTTGAAAACATTTCTATTAATATTTCTATCGTTTTTCTTAATTTCCTGCGAAGTAAAATCTCAGGAAAATCAATCTTTTCATTATATTAATCCGGAAGAAAAAATCAATCAAAAAATCTCTGAAATAAAGAATTTTCTGAAAAATTCTGATTATAATCAAGACAAAGCTTTTTTAATTGATTTCTCAATTCCATCTTCCAAATTCAGGTTTTTTGTCATTGATATTAAAACCGGAAAAATTCTACAAAAAGCTTTGGTTGCTCACGGAGACGGCTCAGAAAATGGAAAGACTAAAAATGGTTTGAAATTCAGTAATTTGGATGGTTCGCATTGTTCGTCATTAGGAAAATATGTAATTTCGGAAAAATATAAAGGTCAATTTGGTTTATCTTACAGATTGGACGGATTGGATGAAACCAATAGCAATGCGAGGAAAAGAGCAATTGTTCTTCATAGATTGAGTTGCGTCCCAGATATTGAACAACAAGAAAATATTTGTCTAAGTTTTGGATGTCCGATGGTTTCTGATGATTTTTTCAAGATTTTGGAGCAACATATTGACAAATCGAATAAAAAAATAATTCTTTACGCCTACAATTAATGAGCATCAAATCCCTTGCGGAAGACGACCGCCCAAGAGAAAAATTCCTGTTGAAAGGAAAAGCTTCAGTTTCGGATTCGGAATTGTTGGCCATCATTATGGGAAGCGGAAATAGGGAAGAGTCTGCTGTGGAATTGGCAAGAAGAATTTTGAATTCAGTAGAAAACAATTGGCATAGACTCAGTCAGTTATCAATAAAAGACTTGACGAAATTCAAAGGCGTTGGTGAGGCAAAAGCCATTGCTATCGCAACTGCATTGGAAATTGGGAACAGGAAATCCCAGCAAGAAGTTTTGGAAAGACAACAGATTACGGGAAGTAAAGATTGTTTCGAGATTTTGCAACCACATCTTTCGGATTTGTCAACGGAAGAATTTTGGGCCATTTTCCTTAATCATCAAAACAAAATTTTATATAAAGCCTGTCTTTTCCGAGGCGGAATTGCGAGTTCTGTGGCTGATGTGCGGGTAATTTTTAAAACTGCTTTGGAGCATTTTTCCACAAGAATCATTGTGGCGCATAATCATCCAGCAGGAAGTTTGAAACCGAGCCAGGAAGATATTAATATTACGAATAAAATAAATGAAGCAGGAAAATTACTGGATATCGAATTACTCGACCATTTGATTATTGCTCAAAACAAATTTTACAGTTTCAAGGAAGAAGGAATTTTATGATGATAAAACGATTGAGTTATCAAGATATTAATTTTGAAAAATATAATAATTGTATAGAAAATTCTGTTCAGAAGAAATTCTATGCAGAGCAGATATTTTTGGATATAAGCACTAAAAAAAATTGGGAATTATTGGTTTACAATGATTATGAAGCGGTGATGCCCGTTCCTTTTGTTAAAAAATTGGGAGTAAAGATTGTCCATAATCCGAAGCTTTGTCAGCAATTGGGGATTTTTTCTAAAACAGATTCTTTGGATGTCAATGATATGTTTTATGACTATTTTGTTAAGAATTATGTGATTAGATATTACACTTTCAACGATGCTAATTCGTTTTCAAAACCCGTGAAATGTAGAAATAATTTCTTGATCTTTCCAGACAAATACGAGATTGTAAGACAAAAATACTCTCCTAAAAGAAAAAGAAAGTTGAGATTGGACCAAGAGGTTTTGGATAATTCTGAAATTATTAAAAACTTTGATTTAGAGAAAATCAAAGCTTTTATTAGAAGTACAGGTTTAGGAGCCGATGATAAAGACATGGAAAAATTCATTGACCTTTTATCGGAATTTTTTATTTCTGACAATTTGGATTTTTATGGATTTTTCTACCATCAGAAACTCATCAATATGATCGCTGTTTACAGAGCAGATTACTCTTTGGCATTGCTGGGAACATACAACGACAGAAAATTTGTGAAACTCAGCGGATCATCTTATTTGATAGATAAAGTGATTTCTGAAAACATAGAAACCAAAATCTTTGATTTTGAAGGAAGTGAGATTCCGGCAGTGGAAGAGTTTTTCCGTGGTTTTCGTCCAGAATTGAGACCTTATCCTTGCATACAGGTTAACAAAAGAGATTTAGTGATCATGATTATTAAGAAATGGTTGTTTCTCAATTAAAAATTCTTTATTAGAGCAAAAAGTCTTAATTTTGCAATCCGATTTCAGATATGTTTGACTCAGATTATTTCCCATACGCTGTTGCTGTGATTATTGCATTGCCTTTTTTGGTTTTTGCAAAACAATTCGTAAACAGTTTTATCAGACTTAAAAAACAGGAAATCAATTTCTTGGCAACAAAAACCAACAGCGAGATCAAACTCCAGGCTTTGGAAAGGATGACCCTTTTTTTGGAACGTCTGAAACCTTCGAATCTTGTGATGAAATTTGATAAAAACCTGCAGCCACATGAGTTTGTTTTCCTCACAGAAAAGAATATTACGGAAGAATTCGAATATAATGCTTCTCAGCAGCTATACATTTCAAAATCATCTTGGCAGGACATCATTACCAGCAAGAACAACATTCTTCAAAGCCTTCGCAAAACTTACGAAGAACTGAATGAGAACTCGAAACTGGAAGATTTTAAAACCGTTTTCCTGATGAGTTATCTTAATTCCGAGGATTACATTTCGGATACCATCGAAAATCTTAGAAAAGAACTTAACAAAATAATATAAATAAACATGATTCCTAGTTTTAAAGCACATCCATGGCACGGGATTTCTGCTGGAGAAAATTCTCCGGAAATTGTAAACGTTTTTGTAGAAATCGTTCCAACGGATACTATAAAATATGAAGTAGATAAAGAAAGTGGCTATCTGAAAGTAGATCGTCCACAGAAATTCTCCAACATTATTCCAGCAATGTATGGTTTTGTTCCAAGAACCTATTGCGAAGAAGAAGTTAAGAATTTGGCCGTTGCAACTGGCGCAACCGATGTTACAGAAGGCGATCACGACCCTTTGGACATTTGTGTTCTTAGTTCTCATAATTTCACTTCTGGCAACATTCTTTTGCAGGCGATTCCAATCGGTGGTTTTCAAATGATCGACAAAGGAGAAGCAGATGACAAGATCATTGCAGTTTTGGTAGAAGACCAGGTTTATGGTCATATCAGAGATATTTCTGAGTTGCCAAAGGCAGAAGTCAACCGTTTGTTGCACTATTTCTTGAGTTATAAAAACTTGCCGACAGAACCTGCAAAAGTAAAAATCGATTTGGTTTATGGCGCAGATCAGGCTAAAAAAGTAATTTTAGCCTCACAAAAAGATTATTCAGATAATTTCGTTGAGAAATTGAAATAATTAAATACCAAATGCCATCTCTTCTAAGGTGGCATTTTTATTTGCGCATTAATTGGGGCACCTTTATCCGTCTCCCGCTCCCAAACCTAACGAAATGGTTCGACGAAGTCAATCTTTTTTTGCAGACGATTTCAGATTGAATATAACTTGAGTACAAGCAAAAAAAGGATTCCCACTCAAGCCGGCGCGCGCTTCGCATCTATTGACCATGTGTCAATAATTATGAACTAAAAAATAATTACAAATTGGAAAACTGAAAATAATTAAAGAAGTTTTCCGGTAAGAAACATTCCGGCAACGGAAAAGTAAATAATTAATCCTGTAACATCAACAAGTGTTGCTACAAAAGGAGCAGAAGAAGTCGCTGGATCGAGCTTCATTTTTTTCAGAACAAACGGAACCATCGATCCTGAAATAGTTCCCCAAAGAACGATCAACATTAGAGAAACGCCAATACTTAATCCAACAAAAGTCCAGTGTTCTCCGTAATTGAAAAGCCCGACTTGCTGCCAAAAGGCAATCCTCATAAAACCTATAATCCCTAATATACTTCCTAAGAAAACACCTGTGAAGATTTCCTTCTTCATGACATACCACCAATCTTTCAGCCCGATCTCTTGTAGGGCCATTGCACGTATGATCAATGTTGCAGCTTGCGAACCCGTATTTCCGCCACTTGAAATGATCAACGGAACAAATAAAGCCAGAACAACCGCCTTCTGAATTTCATCTTCAAAATGTCCCATTGCAGAAGCGGTCAACATCTCAGAAAAGAAAAGAACCACTAACCAGAATCCTCTCTTCTTTACCATTTCGAAAACCGAAGTCTGTGTGTAAGGAAGATCCAAAGCATCCAAGCCTCCAAATTTTTGGATGTCTTCTGTATTTTGAGATTCGATTTGATCCAAGATATCATCGATGGTTACAATTCCTACCAGAACGCCATTTTCTGTAATAATCGGCAAAGCACTTCTGTCATACTTCTCAAAATAAGGAACTGCGTCTTCTTTGGAGGTCGTTGTTTTAATTGCAACAAAATGGTTGTCAGACAGTTCAGAAATCAATTGTTCTTCATCAGCTAATAGGAGTGAACCAATCGTGATGTCATCAATCAAAATGTTTTTTTCATCTACAACATAAAGAAAGTTAAGTGTCTCTACTTTCTTGCCTACTTTTTTGATTTGCTGGAAACATCTTTTTACGGTCCATTCTTTTCGAATCTGAACGTAATAAGGTGTCATTAGACGAGCAATAGAGTCCGCTTCGTAACCCAAAAGTTTCAGCGCAACTCTTCGTTCTTGGGGATTCAGGAGATTAATGGATGATTTTATCAATTCATCTGGAAAATCTTCGAAAAGTTGCGTTCTGTCATCTGGGGACATTTCGTTCAAAATGTCAGAAACCTCGTGGCTTGCAATGCTTCGGATTGTTTCTTCCTGAAAATCAGGGTCCAGGTGAGAAAAAACATCTGCCTTTTCAGATTTTGGTAATTTAAGAAACTGCAACAATCTTTCCTTCACAGGCAACTTGCTCAGTGATTCGGCGACGTCAGCAGGATTCAATATGATTTCTTGATTCTCGATATCTTAAATTTTTGCAATGCAAAAGTATTAAAATATTAAGGAAAAAAGTATTAAGATTACGTAAAATTAAGATGCTTTCCTTAGAATAACTTGACGGTTTCGCAGTTCTTTCTCCATTTTTCTGATGGCGCCTTTTGTTCCGATGATGACCGAGTTTTCTGCACTTCCCAGCAATCTGGCGTTTCCTTTGTACGTATCGTAAGAAGTTTCCATTACAAAATCTCCATTGGAGTCGTACAGTTTTAAACTTACCACAACCTGGTTAGAAAATACATATTTTCCAAAGCCTACTTTGAAATATTTTACTTTAGGAATTATGGCAACATCTGCATTATTGTTTTTGCAGAGTTCTTTTACAGCCTTTTCATCTACTTCATCAAATGGAATAGTAGTTTTAACCTGAAGGTATTTTACATTTCCAATGGATTTCATTTTGTCCGAAGTAGCATTGTAGAAAGCCGAAAAAGTAGGGTCTTTGATTTCTGTAATATCAGGGAAAACCTCGGGCTCAAAATAAAGGACAGTTTTTATTCCGTTGATTTTTGCATCCTTATTAAAATAAAGAAGACTGTCCCCATAATTAGCACAGGAAACAAAAAAACAAATTATAAAAACAGAATAAAAAGGATAATTTTTTTTCATCGTATTAGTGTTGCAAAAATACAACCAAAAATCAAAATTTCTCATAAAAATTTAAGATTTTTTAACAAAAATTGAATTTATTTTTTAATGCCTTTGGTTAAAGAAATCAATTACATTTTATTACTTTTGTTTTTATGACTTCTACAGACAAAAGATTATTTCTTATAGATGCTTATGCTATGATTTTTCGTGGCTATTTTGCATTCATCAAAAACCCTAGAATTACGACTAAAGGTATTAATACTTCAGCCATTTTTGGCTTTACAAATTCTTTGATTGAACTTATTAAAAGAGACCGGCCAACGCATTTGGCAGTAGTTTTTGATGTAGGAAGAACCAATATCCGTCATCAGGATTATGCAGAATATAAAGCCAATCGCTTAGAAACGCCTGAACCAATTTTATTGGCCAAACCCTACATCAATAGTATCTTGGAGGCAATGCATATTCCAATTTTAGGTGTTGAAGGTTATGAGGCTGATGACGTTATCGGAACCATTGCCTGCAAAGCTGAAAAACAAGGTTACAATGTCTTTATGGTTACGCCGGATAAAGATTTTGCTCAATTGGTTACAGAAAAAATCAAAATATATAAGCCAAGTATGAAAGGGGGCGATATAGAAATACTCGGTGTAGAAGAGGTCAAAGCCAAATATGAGATCAATGACCCAAAACAGATCATCGATTATCTTGGAATGATGGGCGATGCAGTAGATAATATCCCTGGTTTGGAAGGTGTTGGAGAAAAGACTGCTAAAAAATTCATCCAAGAATTTGGGTCGATGGAAAATCTTTTGGCCAATACACATACTCTAAAAGGAAAACTTAAAGAAAAAGTTGAAGCGAGCGCAGAAAGAGGATTGTTATCTAAAAAGTTAGCCACTATTCTTTGTGACGCACCTGTGGAATTTTACGAAGAGCAATATGATCTAGATATTCCGGATTTTGAAAAAGTAAAAGAAATTTTTGACGAACTGGAGTTCCGAAGACTTTACGAAAATCTTTACCGCGCCTTTTCCAATAAAGAATATGTGGAAGAACTAATGGAAGTTGATAATCCTGTTGATGGAAAAATAGAAACGAAAGTCGCTTCGCATAAAAACGGAACAATGGATCTTTTCGCTACTTTCGAACAATTGGAACAGGCTACAACAACGAAAACAAATATAGAAGAAAAAGATCACCTTTACCAGTACATCGATTCCCCGAAAGCTCAGAAAATACTTCTCAATAACCTTTTGAAGCAAAAAGCAGTCTGTTTCGATACAGAAACCACTTCGCTTAATGAGCTGGAGGCTGAACTGATCGGGATGAGCTTCTCTTACAAAAAAGGCTTGGCATATTATGTTCCAATCTCTGAAAATCAGGAAGAAGCACAGAATACCGTTGAGATTTTCCGTCCGTTTTTCGAAGATCAAAATGTTCTGAAAATTGCTCATAATATGAAATATGACGCTAAAGTTCTTCAGAATTACAATATTGATGTGACAGGAAAATTGTTCGATACAATGATCGCACACTATCTTCTGAATCCCGACGGACGACATGGGATGGATTATCTTTCCGAGATGTATCTGGATTACAAGCCCGTTTCCATCGAGACTTTAATTGGGAAAAAAGGAAAAAATCAGTTGACACTCCGTGAAGTTGATGTGGTGACCCAAACCAATTACGCAGCAGAAGATGCGGATGTGACATTCCAACTTTACGAATTATTTGCACCTCAGTTAGCCAAAGAAAATCTGGAGGAGTTGTTCTACAATGTCGAAATGCCATTGATGAAAGTGCTGGCAAAAATAGAATTGACAGGTGTGAAACTTGATGAAAAATGGCTGGCTCAGGAAAGTATTGATCTGGAAAATGATTTGAGACTATTAGAATCAAAAATTTTCGAATTATCTGGAGAACAGTTCAATATGAATTCGCCGAAGCAATTGGGTGAGATTTTGTTTGATAAGATGCAACTCGATCCAAAAGCCAAAAAGACCAAAACAGGACAATACGCAACATCGGAAGATGTTCTTCAAAAATTATCTTCGAAACATGAGATCATCACTTCTATTCTGGAATACAGAACTTTGCAAAAACTGAAATCGACTTATGTTGACGCTTTGCCAGGTCAAATTGATAAAAAAGATGAACGTGTTCACACGAATTTTGCACAAACCGTGGCTGCAACAGGCCGTTTGGCAAGTGTAAATCCGAATCTTCAAAATATTCCGATCAGGACTTTGAGAGGACAACAGATCCGTGGTGCATTTGTTTCCGGTGAAGGCAAAAAAATCATTTCTGCCGATTATTCTCAAATAGAATTAAGGTTGATTGCCGAAATCTCCGGTGAACAAAATATGATCGCTGCTTTCCAAAATGGTGAAGACATTCACGTTTCTACAGCAGCGAAATTGTTTGATATCCCTCTTGAAGAAGTCACAAAAACTCAAAGAGGTCAGGCAAAAACAGTGAATTTCGGGATCATTTATGGTCAAGGTGCATTTGCTTTGGCAGAGCAGACCGGACTTTCCAGATCGGAGGCCAAAAAGATGATCGATGCCTATTATGAGAACTATCCAAGACTGAAAGAATATATGGCAGAACAGGTGGAGAAAGCCAGAAAACTAGGATATGTAGAAACAATTCTCGGTAGGAAACGCCACTTGAAAGATATCAATTCAACCAATTTTGTAGTAAAAAGTCACGCCGAAAGAAATGCCGTGAATGCCCCCATACAAGGAAGTGCAGCCGACATCATCAAACTCGCAATGATAAAAATCGACCGCGAATTGGAAGCTCAAAACCTTGAAACCAAAATGCTTTTGCAGGTTCACGATGAATTACTTTTCGAGGTTCCAATTGATGAATTGGAAACGGTGAAATCTTTGATCAAAAAAGAAATGGAATCTGCATTTGCTACAAGTGTTCCGCTTTTGGTGGAAGTTGGCGTCGGCGATAATTGGTTGGAAGCGCATTAAGAATGAAACCAATAATTATTTTAAAATATTTATCTTTTTTTCTTTTATTTATTTTAGGAAGTTTTTTATTTGCGTTTTATTTTAAATGGAGAATTGATCCGGCACAAACAGGAAAAGCTTTTATAATTATTGCAGGAAGTTTAATGACTTGTTGGATAGGTGTGGGATTTTTATCTATTCTAATAAGCAGAAAATTAGTTTTTAAAAAAAATGATAATTTTAATTTTTATAACCCTTTCCAATTGGCTATAAATGGTTACCTACATAATGAAATAGGAACTGAAAAAGCTAAAAAATTCAAAACAGCTTTTTCTTTGGTTGCTTTTCCCTTATTTTTTATTCTTGTTTTTTTATTTTTTAAAATTACAGATTACTATGAGGATTATCAATTAGAAAATTTTGGACAGAATAAAGAGATTAAAATTGAAAAAATTCTTTGGGATAAAGGTGGTCAAAGAGCTTTTTTTAATTTTGAATTTGAGGGAAATAAAATTAATAAAATAAAATATTCAGATGATAGCTTAAAAGTTGGTCAAAAAGCTGAAATTATTTTTTCAGCTAACAACCCGTATATTATTAAGTGGAAAAGCGAAATATTAAATAAAAAGATCAATTAAAAGACATTCAAATATGAAAGCAGTATTATTTTACGAACACGCAACAGACAAAACAATGGATGAATTTATGGAAGTTTTTCCACGTCACGAAGCCTTTGAAGCAGAGTTTCTGAAGTCCGGAAAAGTCTTGGGAACAGGTGCTTTTGCTAATCCTGGCGAAGGAGCGATGGCCATTTTTGTGGATAAGGAATCAGCAGAAGATTTTGTAAATGGCGATCCGTTTGTGCAAGAAGGTTTGATCGCCAAGGTGACCATCAAAGAGTGGAATGACGAGTTGGCATAATTCATTCTGTTTAAAATCGATTGACAGAAGTCTAATTAAAATCCAATCTCATGATCTCACAAATAATTCCAAAACTGCCTTTTATTGACAAAGAAAAAACGATGCAATATTACCAGAATCTCGGTTTCGGATTTCCTGCGGATTTTGGTCAATATTTGATTGCGACCTATAGCAACTCGGAACTTCATTTTTTTGAATTTGAAAATCTGATTCCAGAAAAGTCAGATTTTATGCTTTATCTGAGAATTTCTAATAATATTGACAAATTTTATCAACAAGTTCAGGATAAAGGAATTGCGATTCACCCAAATGGAAGTCTCGAAACAAAACCTTGGGGAATGAGAGAATTTTCTTTGATTGATCCCAATGGAACATTATTAACCTTTGGAGAAAAAATAAATTAGGATGGTAGAAAAATTGATGTTAAGCCCAAATATTATTGGTATTGTTATTATAATTGCTGGATTAGTTCAACTCATTTTTCCGCCAAAAAAAATCAATAATCTTTATGGATACAGAACACCTCGGTCTATGAAAAATATAGAGATCTGGAATTTTGCACAAAGATTATCATCAAAATTAATGATCTCTTTAGGTGTAATTCTTTGTTTATTTGGATCTATTTCTTTGATTTTAGGATTTGATGATCAATTTATCAATACAACAGGAATTGTTTTGATGATATTATTATTTCTTATTTTACTATTATATATGGAACTTAATATAAAGAAAAAGTTTCCACAGGATTTGTAACATTACTTTTATAAAATCGACTTAACAATAAATTAATTTTATGAGATCGCCAGCGGAACCTAAATCAAATCTAGAAAGTGCGATTCCATATGACAATAAAAAAATAAATATCTACATATGAAAAATATAAAACTATACGGATTTTTCATTGGTGCAGCGCTTTTGACTAGTTGCGCATCCAGTAAAAATTTCGGTTATGAAGGAAAAGGTTTTAAAGATGCCTACAACGGGATAACGGCTGAAGAACTGAAGACCAATCTTTATGTAATTGCAGGAGATGATATGGAAGGTAGGGATACAGGAAGTGCAGGTCAGAAAAAAGCGGGCGTTTATATGATCGAGCAATACAAGAAAAATGGAATTGGTTTTCCGTCTGCTTTAGGTTCATACTATCAGAAAGTACCTTCTGAAGCAATGAAAGCCTATGGCGAAACTTTGCCAGATTCTGAAAATATAATGGCCTACATAGAAGGTTCTGAAAAACCGAATGAAGTTATCGTAATTTCTGCTCATTATGATCACGTTGGTACCAAAAAAGGGGAAGTTTACAATGGTGCAGATGACGATGGTAGTGGAACTGTGGCCGTTATGGAAATTGCACAAGCGTTCCAAGAAGCGAAGAAAAAAGGCTATGGCCCAAAGCGTTCTATTCTTTTTCTACACGTAACGGGTGAGGAGCACGGACTTTTTGGTTCAGAATATTACTCTGCCCATCCGGTTTTTCCTTTGGCCAATACGGTTGCTGACTTAAATATTGATATGATTGGGCGCGACGATCCAGAAAACAGAGGCAAACAGTATGTATATGTTATAGGATCAGAAATGCTAAGTACAGAATTGAAAAAAATCAATGAAGAGGCTAACAAAAAATCTGTGAATCTGGAACTGAACTATAAATATGACGATCCAAAAGATCCAGACAGATTGTATTACAGATCAGATCATTATAATTTTGCAAAACATAATATACCTGTTGCGTTTTTCTTTGACGGCATCCACGAGGATTATCACAAACCGACGGATACACCAGACAGAATAGATTACCCATTGTTACAAAAGAGAACTCAGTTGGTTTTCACTACAGCTTGGGAACTGGCTAACAGACCGGAGAGAATCGTAGTTGACGGAAAGAATACGAGATAGATTCTTATTTATAAAAATGAAAACCAGCTTAGAAATAAGCTGGTTTTTTTATTTGGAATTTTGTCAATTTTATTTATCAAAATCGGACTGTTTTATTTCCGAACCTTCTAAAAATCTATAGAGATAAGGCGCTTTGTTTGCTGATCCGCTATAATGTTTTTCCAATCTTTCCAAGATATTCATACTCAATATCTTTCTTTGGAAATTATTTCTTCTGAGAGGTTCTCCCAAAATAGATTCATAGAGATTTTGCAATTCTTTCATCGTGAATTTATCCGGCAAAAGATTGCTTCCCATTACTTGATAATCAATATTTTTTCTGAGATACAGTAAGCCTTTTTCTATCATTTCTTTGTGGTCAAAAGCGAGATTCGGGATTTCATCGATATTGTACCATTGGCAAACCTCATTGAAGGAATCTGGAAAAGTGTAAGTCAAGGTATAGTCTATCAACGCATAATAACCAACGGAAATGAAACGCTGATAGATCCAGTGATTGGTATCAACCTCGATATTTTTGTTCTCTAAAAGTTTCTGATGCGTATTGTTTACCGTTCTTTTGATATCGCCAAAAGTGTAGAATTGCTCCATAAAAACATCAGAAAGATGAGTTCTTTCATACAGAGTTCTGGCCGCAGCATCATTCAAATTCTCATCATTGAAAATGAATCCCCCAGGAACGGCCCAAAGATCCAGATCGTGGTATTTCAACAAAAGAACCTTCAAGGTATCTTTATGAAATCCAAAAATGACGCAATCCACAGAAACGTGGTCTACAAAATCTTTTGTGTCTATTAATTCTCTTAGATTTTGTTTATTTTTATTGTTCTCGGTCATAGGTTATTACAGTTTTATTTAAGAAAAAAGTAAGCGCAAATATAATTAATAATGGTAATGAAATAAATAAAGGATAAAAAGAACTTACATTTTTATGAAAAATAGCAGCCATGTAAAGTGATCCGACCGAACTTCCTAAGGATGAACAGATCATAACGATAGATACCAACAAGTGCGTTTTTTCCTTCGGAACTTTATTAAGAATTTCTGCATTATAAAGTGGAAACAAAGGCGCTAAAAACAATCCTATCAAAGGCATTAAGAATATAAGCAGGAATTTGTAGTCAAAATAAAACTTCGAAATTATGATTTGACAAATTGCCAAAATAGCGAAAACCGTAAAGAGACAGATCAGTGCAAGTTTGAACCAATGAAATCGTAAAACTAATTTGCTGTTAATCAATCTACCGAAAAAAGAAAACAAAGCCAAAAATGCAGAAGCTTGCAATGCAAAATAAGAATTGATTCTTAAATTGTCCCTAAAAAAACTTGGCAACCATGAATTGAAACTTTGCTCTACAAAAACCATAAAAAATACGATGGTGAAGAAATAAATAATTTTTGGATTCAGAAAAAACTTCCATTCACCTGATTTTTTTTCAGTTACCGAAGTGATTTCTTCATCTATTTTCAATGGTCTGAGCATTAAAATGTTGATGATACTTAATACTGCAATGACCCAAAATCCGAACTTCCAATATCCAGAGTAAGAACTGGTCAACAAACTCCCGAAACCAATATTTACAAAGAATATCCCAATCATAAAAGCGGCATCCACACTGCTAATTGCGCTTGCCAATTGCTTATCCTGAAAATTATTTTTGATAATACTGAAAACTGAAATTTTTGCTAATGCGAAACTTACACCTACAATACTCAACCAAATTTTAAAAAACCAAAAAGTATCGACAAGTGGAAGAGCGATACAACTTGTAAGAATAAAAATTAAAGAAAAAATCAGGGCATTTTTGTTTCCTGTTTTGGCAATTAAATTCACACAAAATATGGATACCACGGCCATAGGAATATCCTTAAATGATTCTAATACACCCAAACCTCTGTAAGAAATTTTCTCTGAGAGTTGCAGAATAATCACACCCATACTATTTAGCAACATTGAGAAGATCAAAAAGCTCAGCATTAGAGGGAGCTTTATTGCTTTTTTATTAACATTCATTTAATCAACCTTAACTTATTTTTAACAATAGAGTGTATTTTTAGTGATTCCAAAAGTACTAAAATTTCTTTTAATAACTGAATTTTATGAGCTATAAACCCTATAAACATTAGAAAAATAAAAAAAATAAAAAATTATTTTGTTGTTTGGAAAAATAAATTACTTTTATTGTCTCAGTTTGAGATTAACAAAAATTAATTAAAATATGAACTTAAAGTATTCAAAATGTCTTGGGTTAGCAGCTGTACTTTACTTCACAGCCAACTACTCAGCTCAACAACGGGTAAGTGACACCGCTTCTAAAGAGAAAATGATAGAAGAAGTGGTAGTTATCGGTTATGGGACTCAAAAGAAAAGCAACGTAACAGGTGCGATTGCAAGTATTAAAGCTTCGGATATTGAAAACATTCCTGCGGGAAAGCCAGAGCAAGTTTTACAAGGTAGGGCTGCAGGTGTTTCTGTTGTTACCAATTCTGGACAACCTGGATCTGCTGCTACAGTTAGGGTAAGGGGTATTACCAGTTTTGGTGCAGGTAGTAATAGTCCATTATGGGTTGTGGATGGTATCGTCGTTGATAATATTGGCTGGCTTAATCAATCAGATATTGAAAGTATCGAGGTATTAAAAGATGGTGCATCATCAGCAATTTACGGTGTTTCTGCTGCAAAAGGGGTAATTCTGGTGACAACTAAAAAAGGAAAAAAAGGGAAACTTGGACTTTCTTATAATGGATTTTATGGGTTTGGTAATGCTTCAAAAAAATTAGACCTTCTAAACGCTACGGAATATGCCACTATAATTAATGAAGCTTTTTCAAATGATGGCAAACCTATTCGTTTTGCTGATCCTTCAAAATTTGGAAAAGGAACAGATTGGCAGGATGCGATTTTTGGAACTGGCGAGAAATCTAATCATGAAGTAAGTATAACGGGAGGAAATGAAAAATCTACTTACTATGCTTCTTTTGGATATCTTGATCAAACAGGAATTGTGTTGAGTGATATCTCTTATTACAAAAGGCTAAACGCAAGATTAAATTCAACTCATAAAGTTACTGACTATCTAACAATCGGACAAACTTTTGCATATACTCATACAAAATCTCAAGGTATTAGTGCTAATGAGGAATTCGGAGGTCCATTAGCTTCAGCTGTTAATTTAGATCCTACAACTCCTGTTGTTGTAACGGATTGGTCGATGGTTGATCCAAGTGGATATACAAATCCTTATATTATTCGTGATCCGAGTGGTAACCCTTATGGTATTTCTCAGTACGTAAATCAGGAAATGACTAACCCGCGAGCTTTCCGATACATTCAACAAGGAAATTATAGTTGGTCTGATGATTTGGTAGCAAATATTTTTGCAGAACTTAAACTTCATAAAAATCTAACCTTCAAAACTAGTTTGAACGGTAAAAAATCTTACTGGGGAAGCCGCTCTTTTACTCCCAAATATTACTTAAGTCCAAATTATAATAATACAACATTCAACAATTTAAATAAAGTTGATCAAAATAAATTTGAGTGGAGTATGGAAAATACTATGACTTATCAAAATAGATTTGGCGATCATAATTTAAATGTGTTAGTAGGTCAAGGTGTCTATGAATATAATATTTCTGGTGGAACAAGCTTAACTTATACAAATTTACCAATTGATAATTGGCAAGATGCTTCATTCAATTTTGACATTCCTCAAGATAATATCACTGCTACAGGATGGGATGGGATAAAAACTCATAAAGCATCTTATTTTGGTAGAGTTATCTATGATTATGCAGACAAATATTTATTTACTGGAACTATTCGTAGAGATGGTTCTTCGAAATTCGCAACTAATAAACATTGGGGAACTTTCCCTTCTATGTCATTAGGATGGAATATCAATAAAGAGAATTTCTGGCCAGAAAATAAAATTATTAATACTGTAAAACTTAGAGGGGGTTATGGAGTTTTAGGTAATGATGAAATGGATAATTTTAGATTTGCAAATTTTATGGTTTCTGGAAGTAACTATACAAATTCAGGAAATAATATCATTATCGGATATGCGCCAAGTACATTGGAAAACCCCAATCTGAAATGGGAAGAAACTAGCCAGCTAAATATTGCTGCTGATTTTAAGATACTTAATAACTTTACATTTACTGCAGACTGGTATAAAAAGAAAACCACAGATATCCTAAGACAAATTAATGTACCAGGTTATATAGGTGTTCCTAATTTGCCATGGTCAAATGTTGGAGATATGGAAAATACAGGTCTTGAACTTGAATTAGGTTACAAAAAGAATTGGGGAGACTTTGGTGTTTCAGTTAATGGGAATTTTGCAACAATTAACAATAAAGTGTTGAGACTAGAAGATGATATAGAGTACTTCAATCTTGCTTCTTTCCAAACTATGGGACCAATCTCGAGAGTACAAGTAGGACAACCTTATGGGTCTTTTTATGGACAAACTTATAGTGGTGTTTTCCAAAATCAAGCTCAAATCAACTCTTACGTAAATAGTAATGGTGATTTATTATTGCCTAACGCAAAACCTGGTGATTTCATTTGGCAGGACAATAACGGAGATGGAAAAATTGATCCAAATGATAATGTAAATTTAGGAAGTTCTATTCCAAAGTATACTTTTGGTTTAACTGTTAATTTGAATTATAAGAATTTTGATTTTATGGCATTTGCACAAGGTCAAGCTGGTAATAAAATTTTTCAAGGACTTAGAAGACTAGATATGCTTGATGCCAATTATCAAACAAAAATCTTAGATAGATGGACTGGCGAAGGTTCTACTAATGATAATCCAAGAGTTACAAGAGATGATTCAAATCACAACTACTCTTGGATGTCAAATTACTATCTACAAAAGGGTGATTACGTTCGTTTGAAAATTATTCAATTAGGTTATACGATTCCACAGGATGTTACTACTCGCTTTGGTATGAGTAAGGTAAGACTTTACATAACAGGTGAAAACGTATTTACTTTTACAAAATATACAGGTTATGACCCAGAAATTGCAGGAAGAAATAATTCTGAGCAAGATATTATAGGAGTTGACAGAGCTTACTATCCGCAAGCTAGAACATTTTTAATAGGTGCTAATATTCAATTTTAATTGTAAACAAAATGAAAAATAAAAATTTTTTATATAAAGGACTTGCCGTTACCATCTTAACTGGTTTAAGTTTTACTGCTATTTCTTGTAATGATGCATATCTAGATGATGTGCAGAATTCAGGGGCATTCAATACAGATTTGTATTTCAAGAATGAACAACAATCTTTCAGTGCTTTGGTGTCCGTATATGATGTTTTGAGAAAATATTCAGGTGGTTTTGAGAATACAGTAACTTTTTTCAATGCTGGTTCTGATGACCTTTATTCAGGTGGAGGAAACTCGAATGACGGTGCTGGCATCCAAGGTATTAATAATTATACAATTAATCCAAACACAATGCCATCTAGTTACTGGAAAGATTATTACCAAGGTATTGCGAGAGCAAACTTGCTGATTGAAAGAGTTCCAGGAGCAAATATGAGTGATGATTTAAAAAAGAGATTTACTGCAGAGGCAAAAGTCCTTAGATCACTTTATTATTTTGAATTAGTGAGAATCTTTGGAAACATTCCTTTAATATTGAACTATATCAAATTCGATGATGACTATTGGAAGATTCCACAAGCCAAACCTAGTGAAGTATATGAACAAATTGAAAAAGATATTGTCGCTGCAATTCCAGATTTAATGCTCACGGCAGATACAAATGATAAAGGTAGAATCACTCAAGGGACAGCTAGAGCAATATTAGGTAAGATTTATCTTTATGATAAAAAAATGCCACAAGCAGCAGAACAATTTGCAGAAGTAAATGGCATACCTGGAGGAACAAGCCAATATGGATATAAGCTTGTAGCAGATTATGCAGATTTATTTAAAGTTGGCCTAGAAACTGATCCAGATCCAAATAGATATAAGTTTTTATCAGAATCTATCTTAGAAGTAATGCATACAAACAAAGCAAACTCGGACTGGGGATTTTGGGGTCAAGGTAAGGACGAAGGCAATTCTATCAATATTATGGTAGGTCCTAGATCGTATTCCGTAAAGAAAGATTTCCCAAATAATAATGCACCTGATCTATATTCAGGATGGGCGTTTAATACAGTAACAGATGATTTATTTAATTTTATGCAAGGGGATCCCAGACTAGATGTTACAATATTTAATGCAAAAAAATTAGTTGAAGAAGGTAAAATAACTTATAGTCCTGCCTATTCTGACACAGGTTACTTTTTAAACAAGTACTTGCCAACTAATAATTTAAGAAGTTCTCTGCCAGGAGCAACCGAATTAAATTTTAGACAAAACTATATTGCAATCAGGTTAGCAGATACTTATTTGATGGAAGCTGAAGCACTTGGCGGCACAGGTGCAAGAGCCCAAGCATTATTAGATGCTGTTAGAGCAAGAGTTAAACTCAGTTCAGTACCAGTATCAATGCAAGCAATTAAGGATGAAAGAAGAAGAGAATTAGCTGGTGAAGGCCATCGCTGGTTTGACCTTGTTAGATGGGGAGATGCTCCTGTTAAATTAGCATCTAAAGGTTTTGTGGCTAATAAAAATGAAATTTTGCCTATTCCATTTAATGAATTACCTAATACTGCATTGAATCAAAATCCTCGTTATTAATTTTTAATTATGAATAAGTAGCAAAATGGTCATTAACGTTTCCTAACCCTTCCAATACAGCTTTATGGGTTTGGGATCTTACAAATAAAAAAGCAACTTTTACAGCAAAAGGTTGGGATAGAAATGTGATGTACCAAGCAGTAGATGTAGTGGCAGGTCGTAAATATAAAGCCGATGCTATTGTAAGCTCAAAAGGAGTTTCCGATTCTTGGTTTGAAATTTATGTGGGTTATACAAAACCAACAGCCAATACAGATTATACAGGAGACGGAAATGATTCTACCTGGTTAAGAGGAATCAATACTTGGGCTGGCAGTGGAACTTCTGCTTTCGAAGGTAAAATTTCGAATGTAGGTTCTAAAAATGCTAATAATCCTGATGGTATTTTTACAGCCACTAAAACGGGCGTTGCATACTTTGCTATCAGATCGGGTGGTAACGATATGAAAGACGGAATTTCTATCACAAACATAGAATTCCGCGGCGTGAACTAATTTTTTCTTATCATATTCTTAGGTGAAAGAGGTCCTCAAAAGCCTCTTTCATTTTTTTAATTTCTAATCAAATATTTTTCTAAGCTTCTCTTGAAAAAGAGAGCTGTATTGGGAAATGATCATCCCAATACAAGTCTCTTATTAGAATCAAATATTCTTAAATCAATCTAATAAAATGTATAGCAATAAAATCTTCCCGAATAAATTATTCTTTTTCGGACTCACCGTTTTCTCACTTTTATTTTGTCAAAGCAACAGTGCAGATGATTCATCGAATCCTCCGGCTGACAATGGTGGGGATAACAGCAGTTACGCATCAGCAAGTGTCTGGCTCACAAAGGCAGACGAAACTGTAAAACTTCAAAAACAAAGCGATATTTTCTTCAATAACGCAAGCAACAACTATCAAACTCTTGATGTTGATCCTTCTCAAAAGTTTCAAACAATTGATGGTTTTGGATATACGCTAACTGGTGGAAGTGTCGAAGTTATCAATCAGTTATCTGCTTCTAAAAAAGAGGAATTATTACAGGAATTATTTTCTAATAAAGATAATGCCATTGGCGTGAGTTACATTAGGTTAAGCATTGGAGCATCAGATTTGAACAGCAGTGTTTTTTCTTATGACGACATGCCTGCAGGACAAACGGATACTTCTTTAGCTAATTTTTCATTAGCAAAAGACCAGGCTCTTATAGATATGCTGAAGAAAATATTGACCATCAATCCAAACATCAAAATCATGGCAACGCCTTGGTCGCCACCTGTTTGGATGAAAGATAACGGAAGCAGCATTGGCGGAAGTCTGAAACCAGAATATTACGCTGTCTATGCGCAATATTTTGTAAAATACATTCAGGGAATGAAGGCGCAGGGAATTACTGTAGATGCCATTACGCCTCAAAATGAACCTTTGCATCCCGGGAACAATCCAAGTTTATTGATGACTGCTTCTCAACAAGCTATTTTTATCAAAAATAACTTAGGCCCAGCATTTCAAGCAGCAAACATCACAACGAAAATTGTTTTGTATGACCACAACTGTGACAAACCAGATTATCCTTTGGAAATACTGGCTGATGCAGAAGCGGCAAAGTATGTGGATGGCTCAGCTTTTCATTTGTATGCCGGAAATATTTCTGTTTTGAGTAATGTCCATTTGGCTCAACCAACTAAGAATCTTTATTTTACGGAACAGTGGACAGGCTCCACATCTTCATTTTCAGATGATCTGATCTGGCATTCCAAAAACGTCATTATCGGTTCTATGAGAAACTGGAGTAAAATCGCTTTGGAATGGAATCTTGCCAATGACCCACAATTCAATCCGCATACTGATGGTGGTTGTACACAGTGTAAAGGTGCAGTGACAATCAATTCAAGTGAAAGTTTGACCAAGAATGTTGCTTATTACATCATTGCACACGCTTCGAAATTTGTTCCTCAGAATTCTCAAAGAATTGCTTCTACTCAGCCGGGAAATCTAAGTTCAGTCGCTTTTACAAGACCTGACGGAAAAACAACTTTAATTGTTCTGAATGAGGGAAGCTCACCAGAGAATTTCAATATTAAAATGAATGGCAAATCTGCAGCAACATCATTGCCATCAAAAGCTGTAGCAACTTTTGTTTTTTAAATTTAAATCAATAATGAATTTCAAAACACTTAAAATAGTATCTGCTTTCGGATTGATTTCTGTGATTAATATTTCCTGTTTGAATCAAAAAAATTCCGAGAAAGGAAAACTCGTTTTTCAAGATGAATTCGGTTATAAAGGATTACCAGATTCATCAAAATGGGAATTCGAAGTTGGAGGTGATGGTTTTGGAAATAATGAACTTCAGTTTTATACTAAGAACAGAACTGAAAATGCAAGGGTAGAAAACGGGAATCTCATCATCGAAGCAAAAAAGGAAAAATGGGAGAAAAACGATTATACATCGGCAAAACTAATTACCAAGAATACATTTCCTTTCCAATACGGAACGATTGAGGTACGAGCGAAATTACCCAAAGGAAAAGGAACCTGGCCTGCAATCTGGATGCTGAGCCAGAATATAAAAGAATGGCCGGATGATGGTGAAATCGATATTATGGAACACGTTGGTTATAACCAAGGATTTGTCCATGCATCGGTTCATACCAAGAAGTATAACCATATCATCAATACCCAAAAAACGGATACGGTTGTCATCAAAGATACGTCAGAAAATTTCCACGTTTACAGAGCCGATTGGTCGCCGGAGAAAATCGAAATGTTTGTGGATGATAAAAAATATTTTACTTACATCAAAACTGAAAATGAATATGAGGCCTGGCCATTTGACCAGCCATTCTATTTGATTCTGAATCAAGCGGTAGGAGGGAATTGGGGCGGAAAAGAAGGCGTAGATTCTACCATTTATCCACAAAAATTCTGGATAGACTATGTCAGAATCTATAAAAAATAACTAATAAAAAAGGATGTTCATATGTGACATCAAATTTTCTTGAAGTAAAAATGAAAAAGACAATTGTACTATTTGCTGCATTAGCAATTGCATCAAATATGAATGCCCAGAATTACTGGAAAAAAGGAATGAAAGAGGGTAGAGTTATTATCACTTCTCAAAAACCAAATGAGAAATTTGCTAAAAAAGCGAATGCCAAATTTGTAGATCTTCCTCAGCCCAAAGAAACAGATGTTTGTGTTTTTGTAGATCCAGATTTCAAATATCAAAAATTAATTGGAATTGGAGGTGCGATTACGGATGCTTCTGCCGAGGTTTTTGCGAAAATTCCGAAAGAGAAACAGAAAGAACTCATCGAAGCTTATTACGGAAAATCTGGAATTGGGTACAATTTGGTGAGAACCAATATGAACTCTTGTGATTTCTCCAGCGACAGTTATGCATATATCATTGATAATGATGAATCTCTAAAATCATTCGACGTAAAGCATGATGAACAGTACAAAATTCCCTTGATAAAAGCAGCTCAGACAGCAATTGACCCAAAAGATTTCAAATTTTATTTCAGTCCGTGGAGTCCGCCAGCCTGGATGAAATCAAATAATAATATGCTGAAAGGCGGAAGATTATTGGATAAATATTATCAGGTTTGGGCAAATTATTATATTAAATTTATTCAGGAATATGAGAAAAGAAATATTCCGGTTTGGGGATTGACAATCCAAAACGAACCAATGGCCGTTCAGACTTGGGAATCTTGTTTGTACACAGCTGACGAAGAAGCTAAATTCCTAAAAGAAAACCTTGGTCCAACATTATGGAAGCATAATTACAAAGACAAAAAGGTTATTATTTGGGACCATAATAGGGATTTGATGTACCAGCGTGCAACAACAACTTTACAGGATCCTGAAACATCGAAATATGCCTCAGGAATCGGGTATCATTGGTATGAAACATGGAATAACAAATCGCAACTATTTGATAATCTTGCAGAAACGCACAGAGCTTTTCCAGATAAATTCTTGATTTTCACAGAAGGTTGTAAAGAACAATTTGATTTCTCTAAAATCTATGATGTTAGCTTAGGAGAATTATATGGGCGGAATATGATCAATGATTTCAATAAAGGAACTTCGGCGTGGACAGATTGGAACATTCTTCTGGACGAAAAAGGTGGCCCCAATCATGCAGGCAATTTCTGTTTTGCACCAATCATTTATGACACCAATAAAAAGGAATTACATTACACATACGAGTATTATTACATTGGTCACATTTCAAAATATGTAAAACCCAATGCGCAACGTGTTGGAACTTCTACCAACAAAGATTTCCTGTTATCCACAAGCTTTTTAAACGAGAGTGGGGAATTGGTAGTGGTCGTGATGAACGAGGGAGATAAGGATACAGATTTCAATCTCTGGATTGAAGGAAAATCTTCAAAACTCTCTTCGCCAGCACATTCTATACAGACTATAGTTCTATAGTATATATTATTTTCTTAGGAACAGCAGCTTTTTTAAGGCTGCTGTTTTTATTTTAATTTGGTTTCAAGCATTTTACAATCTACAGGATTTAGTCTTTGACCTTTTGTAAAATTGATGGCTTTCGGAGATTCATAGACCAGTTTGGTAGAATTATTCTCAG